>Ga0208592_1000155_pt1 | contig 21026 bp, 16 predicted proteins | sample LakMenE18May10ns_FD_150712 | JGI IMG/M metagenome (GOLD analysis project Ga0208592, IMG submission 150712) | Freshwater microbial communities from Lake Mendota, WI - 18MAY2010 deep hole epilimnion ns (SPAdes) | ecosystem: Environmental > Aquatic > Freshwater > Lentic | place: Lake Mendota...
TTTAACCGCGGTTGTATCAGATACTACTGCAGAAAGTACTGCTTTACCTGTTGCATCAAATTTTCCGTATTCTGCATTTTGGAATTGACGAACGTAATGCACTAATGTCCAAATTTCTTTCTTAGATAGAAGTGATCCATGAGAACCCATCATATTTTTTCCATAGTAAATGGAATAAAACATTTGTCCATCAGAAAGATTGGTTAGTGCAGCATAGTTAGGAACCTGTACATAGGCACCACTAACCACCATTGGACCTTGACCATCTCCTTTTTCACCGTGACAATGTTGACACATAGCCGTAAAGATTTCTTTTCCTTTCGCCAAGGTTTTTTCAGCATTAAGAGCCGTTAAAAACAGTGGATTCTTATCCGAAGCAGCTAAAGCATATTCATCTAACATGGATACATCTACACCGTAAAGTCCATGTGACTGTCTAAATGCGACATTTGGTTTTCTGAAATATGGCAACATTAATTTTACCTCTGTAGTGTCCTTACCGTAGTAAGGGATGGTGTTTCTTGCCGGTATTCTAGCAGAAAGCTTTACTTTTTTGGATTCATCTATGCGTCCACGCACCTCACCATAATCCACATATGGTTCAATGGAAGGCGTGCGATACATATCTGGTGCGTATTCAAAACCTGGGCTATCCGCATCAGATTTACATGAATTGAGCAATAACAGAGATAACGTTAACGCAGACGTACCTAATATTGCAAATACATTTCTTTTCATCTTACGTTCGTTTCTTAATTAATTTCTTTTTTATCTAATTCGAAGAATCCTGTTTCCTTTAACATTTCATCTAATTGAGCTTCAGAAATTCCATGGTTTTCGTTCAAGCGAATTTCCATTACGAATTTGTCATCAGTTGTACGAGGGTCCGGATTTTGAGCAGGCATTCCTGGCAAGGTTTTATTACGCAATAAATACGTGATCGCCATACCATGAGCAGCACATAAAACGGTAAACTCAAAGCTAATTGGAACGAACGCCAACATATTGTCTAAATAAGTGAAATTCGGCTTACCACCAATGTTCATCGGCCAATCGGTTACCATGAAATAACGCATTCCTAATGTAGCGACTGTTAAACCAGTTAAACCGTAAAGGAAAGCCATGATACCAAGACGTGTATTCTTAATACCAATAATTGGATCAATTCCGTGAATTGGAAATGGAGAAAACACTTCAGAAATTTTGACGCCTTTTGAAACGAGCTTTTTTGCACTGTCTTTCAATGCCTCGTCGTCGTCATACATTACATAAATTACTTTATCTGACATACCCTAGGGATTAATGGTGTTTGTGATAATCTGGTGATTCTTTGTACGATTGTCCTGATCCTTTCAAGATTGTTTTTACCTCATTCAAGGCCAATACCGGGAAGAAACGAGCGAACAATAAGAAGAATACGAAGAACAATCCAATTGTTCCTACATACACGCCGATGTCGATGTGACTTGGGAAGTGCATGCTCCAAGCTGCAGGAATGTAATCTCGGTGAATCGAAGTGACAATAATCACGTAACGCTCGAACCACATACCAATGTTTACCACGATTGAAATGAAGAATGTAAATAGTAAACTTCTTCTTAATTTAGGAATCCACATTAATTGCGGAGAAATTACGTTACATGTCATCATTGACCAATATGCCCACCAGTAAGGACCAGTTGCACGGTTAATGAATGCATACGATTCGTATTCAACACCTGAATACCAAGAGATGAACAACTCCGTGATATACGCTGTTCCAACAATCGAACCTGTTACCATGATAACGATGTTCATGTATTCCACGTGTTTTGTGTGAATGTATGCTTCAAGACCCATTGCTTTTCTCATGACCAACAATAAGGTTTGTACCATGGCGAATCCAGAGAATACCGCTCCCGCAACGAAATACGGAGGGAAGATGGTGGTATGCCAACCAGGGATTACCGATGTAGCAAAGTCAAAAGATACAATCGAGTGAACTGAGAATACCAATGGTGTTGCTAATCCAGCTAAAACCAAAGAAACGAGTTCAAATCGATTCCAATGTTTTGCACGGCCAGACCAACCAAAAGCTAGTATTGAGTACATTTTTTTGGAAAGTGGCTTTTTAGCTCTATCACGAATCGTAGCAAAATCAGGAATCAATCCAATGTACCAGAAAACCAAGGATACAGATAAATACGTTGAAATCGCAAATACGTCCCAAAGCAATGGTGAGTTAAAGTTCACCCAAAGAGATCCGAATTGATTTGGTAATGGCAAAACCCAGTATCCAACCCACAAACGACCCATGTGAATCAATGGGAATAACCCTGCCATAAATACGGCGAAAATCGTCATCGCTTCTGCAGAACGGTTGATTGCCATTCTCCATTTCTGGCGGAACAACAATAATACCGCAGAAATGAGTGTTCCGGCGTGACCAATACCTACCCACCATACGAAATTGGTAATATCCCAAGCCCATCCAATGGTTTTGTTTAGACCCCAAACACCGATTCCCGTTCCAAGTAAGTATAAAATACTACCCACTCCATACAAACCAATAATTAAGGCAATACCAAATAATGTGTACCACATTTTAGGTGCTTTGTCCTCAATTGGGCGACAAACATCTTCTGTAATGTCATGGTAGGTCTTGTGACCTAATATGAGGGGTTCTCTGATTGCTGCTTCCTTTTGCATTTCAGTTATTTAAATTATTAATGATGTTTCTTACCGTGATGTGCAACTTCTTGCAAGTCACTTAACAAGCTATTTTCTTCATTTCGTACTTTCACTTGGTACCAAACATTTGGTTTAACACCAACTTCTTCTAATGCTTGATAAGCACGGTTTCCTTCTGATTTCGTTCGAATCATTGATTTCAAATCATTCCAATCTCCAACGGTGATTGCATTTGTTGGACAAGAATCAGAACAAGCTGTTGCGAACTCGCCATCAATGATTTCTCTAGCTTCTTTTTTCGCTGTTAATTTCGTAGACTGAATGCGTTGAACACACAATGAACATTTCTCCATCACACCACGTGTACGTACGGTTACATCCGGATTTAATACCATACGACCCAAATCATCCTGTGCTGGATTGACCTCGGTCATTTTCTTGTATGAAGGGTAGTTAAACCAGTTGAAACGACGTACTTTGTATGGACAGTTGTTTGCACAATACCTTGTTCCAATGCAACGGTTGTAAGCCATTTGGTTCAATCCTTCGTTGCTGTGTGTTGTTGCCGCAACCGGACAAACCGTTTCACACGGTGCGTGGTTACAGTGGTGACACATTAATGGCATGTGAACGACTTTCGGGTTTTCAGCAGCATATTCTGCTTTATCGAAAGAGAACGTGTCTTTATCTTTTCTTGTTCCTACCGCTGCTTCTTCATCTGATGCGAAATAACGATCGACACGCAACCAGTGCATTTCTCGACCTCTTCTCACTTCATCTTTTCCAACAACTGGAACATTGTTTTCAGATTGACATGCGATCAAACATGTTCCACAACCAATACAAGAAGAAAGGTCAATGCTGATTCCCCAGCGGTGTCCAATTTTCTCTACCGGATGCGCATCCCAAAGGTCAAATTCAGACATTGGTGCCTCCACGTGATTTCCGTGTGCATCTAATTTCTGAAGTGTGTGAGCTGGGTTGTATGCTTCTTTATCGTTGTTTTGATAAATTCCTAAAGTTGTTTCACGAACGATCGAATGACGACCCATCACAGTGTGGTGAATTTGAGTTGCCGCGATTGGATAAACACCTTCTACAGCTCCAATCGTCACAGCTCCTGAATATTCAAAAGTTGAACCACTTGAAACCATCGCATATGCGTTCGCACCAATTGGTTTGCGATTGCCTGCTTCGTTCAGTTCGTATCCACCATATTCTTTGGTTTGGAAAGCAGCTTTACCAATTTTCTCGCCATTTGCACCACGTCCATAACCTAAAGCGATTCCAACCGTGTTAAGTGCTTGTCCTGGCAATGGATAAACTGGAAGTGTAAGGCTTTTACCGTTTACTTTAACCGTAGTTAGATTTAATCCATGTTCTTGATCATATGTTGTAACGAAACCTTTCGCTTTCATATCAACCGGGTTCATGGTGATGTAGTTATCCCAAGTTACTTTGGTAATTGGGTCTGGAAGTTCTTGTAACCAAGGGTTGTTTGCATGGATACCTGTACCAATTCCAGCCTTTTGATAGAAAGAAACTTCCCATTCAGCTGATTTTGGTAAAGAACCGATTTTCGCATCAGCGTAAACCAATGTACTTGGAACGATTGCTTGAGGCATCACACTGTTGTGAATTGCCATGGCAAAATCCGAAGTTGGGAATTTAGCAGCAAAAGTTGCTTTGATGTAATCGTATGCTACAGAAGAATCTTTCCCTCCGCGTTTTGCTTTTTCATTCCATACCAATAATGATTCCAATGCGGAAGCAGTTCCTTCACCCAACGGACGAATGGTTGGTTGAGATAAGGCATATTCACTTGCTTTTGCTTCAAAGTCCGACCAAGATTCCAATGCGTGGAAACCAGGACAAACATATGAGCACAATGATGCTGTTTCATCCGCATGTGACGAAATAGCAACGGATGTTTTAATATTTTTTAATCCTTTTGCAAATGCATCACCATTTGGCAATGTATAAACAGGATTAACGTCCATCATTAAAAGTACATCTGGACCTTTACCAGAAGTAACATCTTTTACCAATTTAGATACTTTCGCATCTTCAGATTGGAATAAGTTGATGGGATTTGATAAATCAATGGTTGTACCGTATGTCTGTAATAAGTTATTCAGTTTGTTTGTCAACTGTTGAACACCAATGTTATTGGATCCAGAAACGACTAATGATTCTTTTTTTGATTTTTTAAGTGCTTTGATTGCCTCATCAGCGGCAGCTTTAGCAGATGAATTTAAATCTGTAGAGATCCCAGCATTTCCACCCAAACCTTTGATGATGTATGCTAAGACAGCAGCTTGTTCAGAAGGCTTAATCATTCCGCGGTAATCTGCGTTTGATCCAGTTACTGATAATACTGTTTCAAATTGAATGTGTTTCGACATCCATGCAGCATCTGGGTTACGTGTTAACGCGTACTGACCGGTGTACTCTGTGGACAACAACCATGAATTTAGAAAGTCTGCGTCTACAGAAACAATTGTTTTTGCTTTCGAGAAATCGTAGCTAGGAATGATTCGCGCACCAAAATTTGACATATTTGCTTCACGCATTCCAGCGTAGGAAACCGCATCGTATTGAATGTGTTGGAATTTTGATCCCGCTTCACCATTCATTGCAAGTGACATCTCAGCTATCGCGCGCTTCATGGAAGGACTGATCACTGTGTTTGTCAATAAAGTAACCGTTTTTGCCGATTTAAGTGCCGATGAAATTGCTTTATCGATAGAAGTCCAAGAAGCAACTTTTCCACCAGCGGTTGGATACGTTAAACGCTCGCCATCGTATAAACCTAGAACGGAAGCTACAATTTGAGGATTAACACCACCTTTTGTAAAACCGAAGTCTTTGTTTCCTTTGACAAAAATAGGACGAGCCTCGCGTGTTTTTACCAAAATACTCGCATATGAATTTCCATCATAATACGTGCTTGTATACCATGTAGGCATACCTGGTGTGACATCTTCCGGTTTGTTCACATAAGGAACAACTTTCGTTACAGGAGCCTCACAAGCAGCAAGCGTTGCCGCAGCTACCGAAAATCCTAAAAACTTAAGGAAATCTCTTCTTGCAGTAGATGTTTCACTTAACTTATCATCAGATAAGAATTCCTCGATCGTTTGTTGATTCGGAAATTCTTGTTCTTTGTGCTTAATGAATTCAGGTGTCTCCTTTAATTCTTCAAGTCCTTTCCAATATTTTCTAGTCATTCCCATAGTCTTTTCTTCGACAAGAATATTATTAATTTATTAATAGTGGCATTTAGCACATTCCCAACCACCTAACTCACTTACAGAAACTTTTCCGTCTTTGTAGTATTTTTTATAAAGTGCTGGATCTTTTTTCAAGCGACGGTGAATTTCGTCGTAGTACGCATTTTTACCGTCTCCAATTTTTACGTCTTTCTTACCGTGACATTCGATACACCATCCCATCGTTAAGGTTGGTTTAGTCAACTGAACGTTCCCTTCGATTTTGTTTAATTCCTCTACGGGTTGAACTTTAGCTGTTTCGTTCATGGTTGTCATATCTCCGTGACATTGCTTACAATCCACACCACCAACTACTACGTGTTGAGAGTGATTGAAGTAAACGTGATCAGGAAGAACATGCACTTTGTTCCAAACAATTGGCTTCGTTTTTCCTGTGTATTTTCCTGCTGCAGTTGTGTCCCATCCTGCTGCCGCATATATTTTATTGATTTCTCCAGCAAAAGGTTTCCCTTTGCCATTGATTTGTTTGTGACAATTCATACAAACATTCACCGACGGAATACCAGCTGATTTAGATTTAGTCACTGAATTGTGACAATATTTACAATCAATGCCATTTACACCAGCGTGACGATCGTGAGGGAATGCAATTGGTTGAGAAGGTTGGTAATCTTCCATTACATTGATTCGGTACAAACTTTGAAACAAGGTCACAATCACCGCAATGACGGTAATCAACGAAGCAAGTCCAACCCACAATCTGTATTTCCAAGCCACCGTACGCAACTCTTCTCCATAAGTTAATTTTTCTTGTTTTTCAGGATTATCCGAAGTAGCAATTTTCAGTTGACGACGAACTCCTCCAACAGCAAGAATAATCACAATGAATATCACACCCATCACAATCCAAATCCATCCAACTGAGCCTTCTTCTTCCTCAACATCTAAAGGTGTTTTAGGGTCATTTGGTCCGCCAGTTGTGGTTGCCATTGCCGGATCAGGCTGCGCATCAATCCAATCAAAAATGGAAATAATTTCCTCTGGTTTTAATTCAGGGAAAGCAGACATAGCCGTAGGAGACCATTTAGAAACTTCCGCAGCATATGGATCTGCCGCAACGGCGTTTTGCCAATTGTTTACCCACTTAATGATGCTTCCTTCCTTTGCTCCATCCGCAGCCCACTTATCGCGCACCTGAAATAATTTGGGCCCAGTACTGTTCTTGTGGGTCTGGTGACAAGTTGCACATTTTGATTTGAAAAGTGCCTCACCTTGAGCTTTCGTAAAGTTGGTTAAACCAACAAAGCCAAACGTTAACGCGACGAACGCTAAAGATTTAAAACGCTTAAGCAATTGAATTCTAGATATTTCCATGTATAAACTACTAATTCACTCTTAAAAATAGTGCGGTCAAACCGCTTTTTATCGGGGACAAAATTAGGAGAATCAAGGCATTTTATGACACTTTCATGACAAAAAAAGACAAAAAAAAGCTAATTTAAAATGATTCTAAATAGGCGGTGTTGTTTCCTATTTAGAAATACTTAATTTTGACTCATGAAATCAAGAATTACACGGAGAATCATTCCTCTCGCAATGTTGATTATTCCCTCGCTTGGATTGACTCAGATAACGATTGATGCTGACCCGAGAATCGAAAAATTAATTTCGAAAAAATCGACAAAACAAATCTCAGGATATCGGCTACAAATTTGTTTTGATTCAGATAAGTCGATTGTTGATGAAGCTCGAAACCGTTTCGTCGGCATGTATCCAAAAATTGATACATATATGACCTTTGAAGCTCCCAATTTTAATTTAATGGTTGGAGATTTTCGATCGATGATCGAGGCCGAAAAAATACAAGAGGAGATTTTTGGTCAATTCACCGTGTCGAATATTCATAAAACAACGATAAATTTACCCCGTGTAGACTAGAAATGTTTCCAGCCTTGCGCCTTTAAGGTAACTGCTGAACCACTTTTATCGACAAAATAGACGCCGTCTTCTACATTGGTGATGTGGCCAATAATGGAAAAATTCGGGTTGGACTGAATGATTTCAAAATCACTTTGTTTAATGGTAAATAATAACTCGTAATCCTCCCCGCCATTTAATGCACAAGTACTTGGATCTAGGTTGAAATCCAAAGCCGTCATTGACGTTTTTGCATCAATCGGTAGTTTCTCATCATAAACATGACAGCCTACATTGCTTGATTTGCACAAGTGAAGAATTTCACTGGCGAGTCCATCCGACACATCAATCATCGACGTTGGTTTCACACCAAGTTCCTTTAGGTATTTAATGATGTCATGCCGTGCCTCTGGTTTTAATTGTCGTTGCATGATGTAGTCATGTCCATCCAAATCAGGTTGAATCATCGGATTGGACTTAAACACATCCTTTTCTCTTTCCAGTAATTGAAGTCCCATGTAAGCACCACCAAGGTCACCTGAGACCACGAGCAAATCGAATTCTTTCGCGCCTGATCTGTAGACGATTTCCTCCTTTTTCACTCGTCCAATTGCTGTAACTCCAATCATTAATCCGGAAACAGAACTGGTTGTGTCTCCACCAACCAAATCAACGTCGTATTCCAGGCAGGCAAGTTTTATTCCTGCGTATAGTTCTTCCAATGCTTCTAAACTGAATCGATTTGATACGGCAATGGAGACGGTAATTTGTTCCGCTTTTCCATTCATCGCACATATATCGGATACATTGACAGCAACAGCCTTATAACCAAGGTGTTTTAAAGGCATGTACATTAAATTAAAATGCACGCCTTCTACTAAGGTATCGGTGGAAACGAGCAAGAATTCATCCGGACCACCATCAATCACTGCGGCGTCATCCCCTACCCCAAAAATGGATGTTTCATTTTTCAAGGAGATCCCATTTGTCAATCGGTCTATGATTCCGAATTCTCCAATTTCGCCTATATCCGTGCGTGTCTCACTCATGTATCAAGAATTGTTTCCGCAAAGATACATTAATGAATGATTTCAGGTGGACTATTTCCGTCTGTTGATTTATTTTATCCGTCACAATTTGTAATTTTGGAAAAAGAAATTTTTATGAAATCGATTGTACTATTTTTATTTGCCAGCCTCCAAATCATGGTTTTTTCTCAGGAATCAACAGAGCAAGCAGGTGTATTTAGGGTGCGCTTAATGGTGGACAAAGAATTAACCAACCGAGTTTTGATTACCGCACCTAATCAAACCAACAACGCTTACTCCACCTTCCGATTTCCATCCAATTTAAAAGATTCCATTACGGCTTTGATCTTTCGAACAGTAAGAGGCCAACTTTTCCGAGATGCTGAATACATCTACGATACTAAAACGGATGGGTCAAAACGAAGTACATGGGAAACGGGAACTTTTAGCGGAGGCTTTCCTAAAATGAGCAAAAAAAGAGCGATTTACGGTTTCGAAAAGGAAATATACGTCAAAGTGAAAATTAAGGTTCAAGGAATTAAAGGCCCTACTATAGGTACAACAGCCGTTCAATACACGAATATTCACCCAAGCGTAAAATTTAAAATGAAAGCCTACGATGTTGGAAAAAAGAAAATATATTCGAAGAAAATCAGGCTTTTTGATTTCGAAAAAATCAGCAGTATTCAATTCACAAATCCACTTTTAACCGTCACAAATACGAATGCGCTTAATGCCGAACAAATTTACCAAATGATCAAGCATACCATTCTGGTGTTTAATGAGGAAGTGGAACGAAACAGGTAGGAACTTTCTAGAGGTATTTTACAAGTCTAAATACAGCTAAAAAACAACATGGTCCAACCGCTTTATTTAACCGAAACCTATTCCTTTTGTTAATTGAAAATTTCCGTAAACAAAAAAATCCTGCTTGCGCAGGATTTTCTCTGTTGACCCACTAGGTCTCGAACCTAGACTCTTCGGTACCAAAAACCGACGTGTTGCCAATTACACCATAGGTCAGTCAACATTCCTAAGAATTCGGAGGCAAATTTAAGAACATTTTTTCTTGTTTTCAATAAGTTTTGAAAAATAATTTGAAACTTGTTGCGTAATTGCTCAAAATGAATGGGTTTTCAAAGCGAATATTCTTAAATTCGCAGGACAAATTAAAGAACTAATTCGCATACATATGAATTATACTAAATGGAATACCCTACTTGGCTGGCTTGTTTTTGTTATCGCTAGCACTGTGTATTTAATGACGATTGAATCGACTGCAAGTTTGTGGGATTGTGGAGAATACATTACTGCTGCATACAAATTAGAAGTTGGGCACCCACCTGGTGCGCCATTGTTCATGGTGCTCGGACGTCTTTTTAGTTTCTTTGCTGCCCCTGAATCAGTGGCAGTATGGATCAATGCGCTTTCGGCGATTTCAAGTTCTTTGACCATTCTTTTTATGTTTTGGTCTTTGACGCTACTCATCAAAAAAATCATTCTTACGCAAGAAAAGGAAATCACATCCGGACATCAGCTGGCTATTTTTGCCTCCGCAGCGATAGGTTCCTTGGCGTATACTTTCTCTGATTCCTTCTGGTTCTCGGCTGTAGAAGGTGAGGTTTACGCGATGGCGTCCTTGTTTACGGCGGTTATTTTTTGGGCGATCCTTAAGTGGGACGAAGAAATGGCTCTTTACAAATCGGGAGAACTTTCGGATGATTATCGTCCAAACAGATGGATCCTATTAATCTTTTTCATGCTAGGTTTGGCAATTGGAGTTCACCTTTTAGGGATTCTTGTTGTTCCAGCAATTGGTTACATGATTTATTTTAGAGTGAAGGAAGAGGTGACCCCGCAAGGATTAATTTTAACCGGACTCATTTCGATTTTTGCACTTGGCTTCATTCAAGAAGGAATCATCCCCGGTTCCATCGCCATGGCTTCTAGTTTTGAGGTGGCCTTTGTAAATTTATTTGGCTTGCCTTTCTTTTCGGGAACCGTTTTCTTTTTTATGTTGTTGATTGGACTTTGTGTCTTTTTGGTGCGATGGGCAAAAAAAATGGAAAAAACCATCCTATACAATTCCATGATGGGATTGGTGTTTTTATTGATCGGATATAGTTCGTTTGCGGTCATCGTGATTCGTTCCAATGCGAATACCCCGCTAGATGAAAACGACCCTGAAAACTTGGTGACACTCCATTCTTATTTAAAGCGTGAACAATACGGATCTGCTCCTATATTCTCTGGTAACTATTGGAATTCCTTCCGAAATGGAGAGGAAATGAAAGAAAATGGTGCGAGGATTCTTAGCAACGATGCATGGAAAGATTTGTCTCCATATTATTTACGTCGTTTTGTCATCACGGAAGGTGATGTTGAAGTGAAAGCCTTTACAAAAGAAGCCGATGCGAACAAATGGATAAGCGAACATAAAGGCGCGTATTCCATAGAGGAGAAATATTATGAAAGCAATGCCTCCATTAGACATGGCGCTGTCGCAACTTACTCTCAATCTACTATTTTCCCAAGAATGTATTCTGGAGATAACCCTATTCATCAGCAGGGATATGCAAAATGGTCAGGTTACGATCCAAATGACGGGACGAATACAGAAATTGGACGTGACGGCAAACGATTGCCGAGTTTTGGTGAAAATCTCACGTATTTCATGAGATACCAAGTGAATTGGATGTATTTGCGTTACTTCATGTGGAATTTTGCTGGCCGCCAAAACGACATCCAAGGTCACGGAGACAATTTACATGGAAACTGGATTTCCGGGATTTCTTTCATTGACGAAGCACGTCTTGGTAGTCAAGAATTTCAACCTCATTATACAACGGAGAATCCCGCACACAATAAATTCTATTTATTGCCTTTGATTTTAGCATTGATTGGAATGGTATTTCATTACCGCAAAACACCGAAAGATGCGTTTGTGCTTACATTAGCCTTCATCTTTACCGGCTTAGCAATCGTCGTCTATCTCAATCAAAAACCTATGGAGCCAAGAGAGCGTGATTATGCGTATGCAGGATCATTCTATTTCTTCGCCATGTGGATCGGTATTGGGGTATACGCAATCTACCATTTCATTCAACGTAAAATATCCTCTCATGTGAATAGCGCAGTGCTTGCAAGTGCATTGGGTCTAGCTGTTCCTGTTATGATGGGAGTTCAAGGTTGGGACGACCATGATCGAAGTGGAAAAACATCAGCACGTGATTTAGCGAACAATTACCTGGAGTCCTGTGGAAAGAATAGTATTTTATTCACCAATGGTGACAACGATACATTCCCGCTCTGGTATTTACAGGAAGTTGAAGGAAAACGCACCGATGTACGCGTATGTAACTTGTCCTTGATGGGAACAGACTGGTATACTAACCAGATGAAAATGAAATCATACGACTCAGATCCATTACCGATTAAGTTTAGAGAAGATCAGATTTTGATGTATGCAGGAAATACGGATCAGGTCTATTTCATGCCACTATTGCAACTATTGTCGATGAATGCTTCGGAAGAGATCATTACCAAAGTCCTCGACATGCGTTTGAAAAACAACCCAAAAACAGCCATCGATGCTGCTCGTTATTTTGATCAAGAAGCACTGAAGATTTTTGCTAATGTATCGATTACAAATACCGAGTTAGAAGCAACACGTGCAGCAATCCTGACGACAGACACAACAAATCTTGTTCAAGCAACCGTACAGAAATTCCTAGGAGCTTTGAAATTATACGAAGGTGCTAGAGGTGGTGGCGTTGAATTTAAAAATGGTTCAGGTGAGCAACTTCAAGAGCTTTTAGAAAAATTTGAATCCATCTGGTCTGCCGTTGATTTCAAAGACGCTATGGCTTTTGTACGTGACGACAATAACATGTTAATTGATGAAGGAAAACGATACAGCTTTTTCCCATCCAATCGTTTTACTTTGTCGGTCGATAAAGAAAATGCACTGAAAGCAGGAACCATCACAGCTAAAGAGAAAAGCCGCTGCGCAGACCAAATCACCTTCGAGTTTAGTACGGAAAGAGATCCTGCACTGGCGCGAGACGAAGTGATGATGATGGATATCGTAGCCAACAACGATTGGAAGCGTGGCATTTTCTTTTCCAGTAGCCGAGGCTCATCATTCTCTGTGGCTTTGTTATCTAGTGGCTTCATCAAACAAGTGGGTATGGCTTATGAGTTAAGTCCCTTGAAAGAAGAGCCAATGTTCTACAACGTATCCAAAATGATGAAAAACATGATGAACGTTTACGAATATGGAGACATGGCAAATCCAAAAGTTTTGACAGATTATTACGCACGTCGTCATACCGTTCAATACCGATCTAATTTCCTATTATTGGCCGAACAATTGTTGAATCGCAAACAAAAAAGCAAAGCGATTCAGGTCTTGGATTATTCATTAAAGTTAATGCCTGTTGAAACGGTGTTGGATTTTGGTGAAGTGAATTCTTGTGATCCATTCATGTCCTTAAAATACAATGAAAGAGATCAAGAGTACACGTATCAAGGACAGACGATTCGTGCAAAATGCAGTGGGTCCTTACATGAATATGTTCAGTTATATTATTTGGCTGGTGATAAGAAGAAGGCGGAAGCCCTTGGACAAAAATTGCTTAAAAATTTCCACAGTGTTTTTGCCTATTTTGATCACAGTGATGCCGAATTTGCAGGAAACCCTGAGAATGCAGAAGATTTAATTGCAGCTATGGATGCGTGTTTAAAAATGAATGCGCTAGCGCAAGATCCACGTTATGGAAATGCATCTTCCGCATTTGCGAAAGCATTGAAAGCTGAAATAAATCATGTCTACAAAGGAATGTTGCCTCGCATCTACCGTGAATTGGAAGCGTTGGCAGCTGATAATGGTGAAAGCAGTAATGGATTTGGAGAAGTCGGTGCTTACACTGAAATGATTGGCAACTTACAAGCTTACATGGGGGCAATGGCTGAACATTATGGCCTAATCAAATCTCGTGAGAAGAAACCGGTTGTTCAACCAAGTACACCAACAATTGACCCTAGTGCCCTTTTGCAGGGGGCTAAACCATCGGATACGATTCGCTAATGCGCATCTATCAAACTTTGCTCATGGATTGGCTTTTTCCAAATGACACTTGGAAAGAGCCAAACAAGCATGTGACTCATTTAACGATTGATGAAGCAACAAGAGAAAGGGAAACCCTGAAATCTTCCTTTTTAAATGTGTGCGAAAATATGACCCCACAACCTTATATCTAAAAAATTTGAGATGATCGAACTACCAAAATTCGAATTACCGTTTTTCGCCGCATTATTATTGCTGTTGGTTCTTGCTCGTTTCTTTGGGGAAATATTTGAACGCATGAAACAACCTGCAATGATTGGTGAAATCATTGCGGGAATTATATTAGGTCCTACCTTGCTTAACTTCATACACCGCACAGAGGAACTGAAAGTAATCTCTGATTTAGGGGTGTTCTTGTTGGTGATTCTTGCCGGACTTGAAATCAACTTTGACGATATATTAAAATCGATGAAAGGGAGAAATATTGTCATTTCCCTTCTTGCCTTTATTCTTCCTATTCTCAGCGGATTTATGATCGGAAAGTTATTCGGACAAAGTGTAATGACCACCGTTTTCATTGGATTATGTGTAGCCATAACGGCGTTACCAGTCAGCATACGCATCCTCATGGACCTTGGAAAGCTCAATACAGAGGTAGGGCAAAAGATTATTTCCGTTGCGATTTTTGACGATGTGCTTGCCCTTACAATCTTGGGGATATTATTGGACTTAAACCACATAGATAAATCGTTCTCGGCAATAACAACAGCAACCATTATTACAGGGGTTAAATTGATTGGATTTATCGTGGTTGCTTATATCTCTTATCGGATCATCCAACATTTCTCGCAGAAGGAAAACTTTGTGGAGAATCAAATCGATCGCTTGTTGAGTGTTTTAAAGGGCAAAGAGTCTCTATTTGCACTATTGTTCATGTTTATTCTTCTTTTTGCTACCATGACCGAAAGCATCGGGCTTCATTTCATCATTGGGTCATTCTTTGCATCCATGCTCTTGAATAAAAAATTAATCGGCGCGAAAAACATCGACTTGTTCCACAAAACGACCAGTAGTATGGCTATGGGCTTCCTCGCTCCTATTTTCTTTGCAGGCATTGGCTTGGAATTCAAATTTTCAGCAATCGAAAATTACGGTTTGTTGATTTCAATCATACTTGTTTCCTTCCTTTCAAAAATTCTTGGAGGATATATTGGAGGTCGGATTGCCAATATGGGACACAGGCAATCGATGACATTAGCCTACGGATTGAACGCACGTGGTATCATGGAACTAGTGATCGCTAACATCGCCTTCCGAGAAGGATTTATTAACGTTGAAATATTCTCCATGCTGGTTATTATGGGGCTCATCACCACCATATCCACTCCATTCCTACTTAAACAGTCCTTTCATCGCCTTAAAGCTTAGTCCAATTAGGATATGAAAAAGCAAGCAAATTTTTTCCTTGTACTTCTGATTATCTATGTTTTCCTGCAATTCACTTGGTGGGGGAATCTACTCATTCGATTAAACAATCAAGTTGCTGTATCGGAAAGCGACTTTCAAAGGCGTGTTTGGATGATTATCGGTGAGGGAAGTGTGTTTATGGTCCTGCTCTTACTAGGCATCTTAAAAATTCGCAAGGTCATCTTGAAGGAGATTTCCTTGACTCAAAGACAGTCCAACTTTCTTTTATCTGTTACACATGAACTAAAGACCCCGATTTCTTCGGTTAAACTCTTCTTGCAAACCTTATATAAACATGAGCTTTCAGAAGAAAAAAAAGCCGATTTATTAAAGAAAGCTCTGGATGAAAATGAGCGGCTTGGATTATTAATTGATAATATTTTACATGCCTCTCGCGTTGAAAACAAATCCCTTCAAGTCGTCAAAAGTGAACTTGATTTTTCCGAATTAATTACCACCATCGTTGATCGCTTTCATAAACGGCATTTGCAAGCATTTATCCAATTGGATTTCGAAAAAGGCATTCGCTATTATGGGGATCCATTTATTCTAGAAATGATTGTTGTCAATTTATTAGAGAATTCATGTAAATACGCTGGGACATCCTCAAATATTTGCGTTTTCATTCGTAAAACAGATACCCAACTTATTTTTGGTGTGAAAGATGAAGGACCGGGAATTCCTCTTTCTGAAAGGGACTCAATCTTCTTAAAATTCTACCGAATTGGAAACGAAGAAACCCGTCAAAAACAAGGCAGTGGATTGGGATTATTTATTGCTTCTGAATTTGCGTTGCTCCAAGGAGGCTCGATTACTTGTAAAGAAAATAATCCAAAAGGAACTATTTTTGAGGTAACTTTGTCCTTATGACAAATCACATCGGACTCATCATTTTGGACGGATGGGGAATTGGGGACAAATCCACATCAGATGCCATTTCGGCTGCACACACACCTTTTATGGACTCGTTATTGTCCAACTACCCGAATGCCACACTAAAGACAAGTGGAGAGGACGTAGGATTGCCAGATGGACAAATGGGGAACTCAGAAGTTGGGCACTTAAATATCGGCGCAGGTCGAATTGTCTACCAGGAATTAACTCGGATAAACAAATCCATTCGCGATGGAGCATTTCAAAACAATGCTATTCTACTTGAAGCGTTCAATTTAGCTAAAGAACGGAATTCAAAACTTCATTTCATTGGTTTAGTTTCAGAGGGCGGTGTACATAGTTCACAAGCTCATTTACATTCCCTTTGTGACATGGCTAAAACCCATGGATTAGAAAAAGTGTACATTCACGCGTTTACCGATGGAAGGGATTGTGACCCAAAAAGTGGATTGTCCTTCATCCAAAAATTAGAAGAACATTTAACCTTAAGTACCGGTAAAATAGCTTCATTAATTGGACGCTACTACGCCATGGACCGAGATAAACGTTGGGAAAGGGTTAAAAAAGCACATCAACTTTTAACAAAAGGAATTGGAACGAAGGTCCATTCAGCCGCAGAGGCCTTGATTTCAAATTATGAAAATGGCGTAACCGACGAATTCATCGAAGGATACCTGATTGACTCAAATGGGATCATTGAAAATGGAGATGTGGTCATCTCTTTTAATTTCCGTACCGATCGACCGAGGGAAATCACAACCGTATTGACCCAACAAGCATTTCCGGAATTCCAAATGGAACCACTTGATCTTCATTACTGTACCATGACAAATTATGATGCTACTTACCGCGGATTGCATGTTATTTTTGAAAAAGACAACCTTATCAATACATTGGGCGAAGTGATTTCCAATATGGGTCGGACGCAAGTGCGCATTGCCGAAACCGAAAAATATCCCCATGTGACTTTTTTCTTTAGCGGCGGACGAGAGGAAGTATTTGAAGGAGAAACCAGAATCATGGTGAATTCTCCAAAAGTGGCAACCTATGATTTACAACCAGAAATGAGTGCATCCGAAGTTAGGGATCAGATTATTTCTAGCATTGAAAAGGAACAGCCGAATTTTATTTGTCTAAATTTTGCTAATCCGGATATGGTTGGACATACTGGTGTTTTCTCTGCCATTGTAAAAGCCGTTGAAACAGTAGACGCTTGCTTAAAATCTGTTGTTGAAAGTGGAAAAAAGATGGGTTATGAGTTTTTAGTCATTGCGGATCATGGAAATGCTGACTATGCGGTTAACCCAGACGGTTCGCCCAATACTGCTCATAGTTTGAATCCTGTTCCAGTGATTTTAGTAACGGACGACAAAGGAATCGAACTAAACGATGGTATTTTAGCAGATGTGGCACCCACCATTTTAAACCGAATGCGTTTGGCTGCACCGATTGAAATGACGGGAAAATCCCTTTTACAAACTAATTCATAAGCGCGATGTACGCGTTTAGCGACCCCGCTATGATTAACCAAATAAAATAAGGCATTAGGAGCCAGGAATGACCGGTTTTCCAAGTGTAGTTCATTTGACGGTTTAAAACAATCAAACTAATCAATAGTCCAACTAGAATGGGAAATGCAATCCATGTCAAATGGAATTGGAAAAATAGTGGATTCCAAATGATGTTTAAAAACAAATGAATCAAGTACGTGTTTCTACGCTTTTTTTCACCCAATACAAATACGTGACTAAACGTTAAATAAATGGAGAAACAAAGCATAATCAAGGTCCAGGCCAATCCAAAAACGTATCCAGGAGGAGTCCATGGAGCTTGATTTAACTCTATATACCATGTGTTTTCATTTGGGCTAGAACCCATCAAAAAACTTCCAACGGCAAGTGCGCCAAAGTTTAAGGTGAAGTAAAGCAGAAAGAAGGCTAATTTTTTCATGTTAGTAGGATTCCTTTATGTCCAAGTAATTCAATCCTCTGAAAATCTTCCTGTTTAATGCTTCCGGGGATGAATAAAAATCGTTTGTCGTACATGACGTCATTCACCCAAAAGCTTACCCAATATTCATTGGTTAAATCAAAAAGATCCGGCATGATGGGTTCAATGCGAGCAGCTTCATTAGGCAACATGAGTTCAATTCCTTTTCTCAAGGTAGATGTCTGGATTTTTTCACCTGTAGCGGGGTTTTCACCATATCCAGTGGAGGCAACAATGATGCCTTCCATGATATCGTCACGTAAATTTAATAAATATACAATGTATTCTTTTTCATTGTTTTCCAAAGGGACTTCCACTATGGCAACAGCAACATTTTCTACTTTCGGACTTTTTAATTCCTCTCTCATTCTTTTATTGATTTAAATCCAAAAACCACCTCCATTTGTTTACGCAATTCATGCTTCACTTCATCCATGGAGATTTTTTTACCAAGTTCTTTTTCCATAGAGGTAACAGCTTTATCATCAATTCCGCAAGGAATAATATTCGAAAAATAGCTTAAGTCCGAATTTACATTAAATCCAATTCCATGCATGGTAATCCACCTCGAACATTTCACGCCCATGGCACATATTTTTCTTGCCATTTCCGTGTTTGGGTCTATCCATACGCCTGTTAAACCTTCATAGCGATCAGCCACTATACCAAAGTGCGCTAATGTAAGGATCACCACTTCTTCGAGGTACCGCAAATACTTATGTATATCCGTGAAGAATTGCTCTAAATCAAGGATAGGGTACATAACTAATTGACCAGGACCATGGTAAGTAATGTCACCGCCTCGATTTATTTTATAATAACGTGCGGAAGCATTGATCAACTGCTCTTCGTTCAATAAAAGATGTTCGGGCTTGCCACTTTTACCAAGCGTATACACGTGAGGGTGTTCGCAGAACAAAAGGTGATTCTCCGGCAAATAATTGGTTTCATTCGTTCGATTTAAGACCTTAAGATCAACTGATTTTTTAAGTAGTGATTCTTGCAAATCCCATGCCTCCTTATAGTCAATGAGTCCTAGGTCTCGAACCTGAACGAAAGGTGTTTCCATTAAAATTTAGCCAATTCTCCTTTTAAGTAATCAATGATTTCGATATCGATGATATCTGCACCATTCAAATCACATAAATAATAAGATGCCCAATCAACGATGTGTATTAAGTACAAAGATCGTTCAATTAAGGTGTCTCCTTTTGTATGTAAAGTGAAAACTTTACCACATTTCTTTTCAACTGCAGCCATGGTAATTTCCAAGCGCTTTTGATTTCTTGGATGTAAATCTCCTGTACTAAAGAATACTGGTGCGAAACGTGCGTCTCCACCACTCCATCCAACAAGTTCATTGTGATTCATCTCTGGAATGGTATGGTGCCATCCTAAATATTTTGAATTCTCATTGAATTGTTGACGCGCACGAACAATGACTCCTTCGTATTTCGTTTCAGCGTAATAAACGCCAACTTTACCAAATAAATGTGCCGCTAATTCTTTTCCAACTGCTTGAATAGACTCCAATTCGCTGGTAAGTACTTTAGCTGATTTATTCATCGTCTCCACATGAGCTGCTGATGTAAAGCCTAATTCAGCGAAAATATGTAACAATTGTACAACCGAAAATGCTAATGCGCTTCTTGGTGGATTTCCTCCTGGAACAATCACACAATCATATCCATTATCTGCGCAAAAAGAAGCAAGATTTCCACCGCTTGTAATACCAATGATGTGACATCCTTTCGCATGTGCTTCATTGATGCTCATCGTAGTTTCTTCTGTATTTCCTGAATAGGAAGATCCAATCACCAAGGTGTTTTTACCGACAAAAGCCGGGAGGATGTATTCATTGCTCACAACAACCGGAACTTGAATTTCATCCTGAATCCAATTTGATACAATTTTTGCACCAATACCTGATCCACCTAAGCCACAAATGACAATATTATGTATTTCATTTTGAGGTTTTTGAAAATTACTTGCCTTAGCAATCGCCGTAGCGTCTACAATGTTTTGAGGAAATGCTTCTATTAACTTTTTCATTCATTTATTTTTTACACCTGCAAAGTTACAAGAATGATTTAAAATGACGTCGTAATTCTAAATTACCTTAAGATGGTCACATGTCCTACCAACGTCCTTGTTTCACTTAAATTATCTGTGTATTTAATTTTCCAAGTATACGTTCCTAATTGAACATCCTTGTTGTCTTTGTATCGACCATTCCATCCTTCTGAAACGATGTCGGTTTCCCATACCAATTGTCCCCATCGGTTGTAAATCTCCATTTGATAGGATTTCATGATATCGATGTTCGAGAATACAGGTAAAAATAAATCATTGATGTTGTCTCCATTTATGGTGATGGTATTTGGAATGTATACTCCCAATATTTCTACCAACGAGAATTCATATGATGCAGTGTCAATACATCCATTCGTATCTACAATCGATAAAGTCACCAGGTAACTTCCCGCTTGCTGGTCTGGGTAATAATGGATTGGATTTTCCAAGCTTGAGTTCGGACTTCCATCTCCAAAGGTCCATTGATAGCCCGTGAGTGCTCCGTCTGATGTATTCACCAACTCTAATTGTCCCGTGTAATAATCGATCCCTTGAGTGGTCGCCACAAAACTTGCATCTGGACCCGACACTACACATACCAAACTATCCATGGCCATCGTATCTGCACAGCCTGCGGCATTCGATGCAATTAAACTGATGTCATAACAGCCCGGTTGCGTAAACGTG
>Ga0208592_1000156_pt1 | contig 21009 bp, 17 predicted proteins | sample LakMenE18May10ns_FD_150712 | JGI IMG/M metagenome (GOLD analysis project Ga0208592, IMG submission 150712) | Freshwater microbial communities from Lake Mendota, WI - 18MAY2010 deep hole epilimnion ns (SPAdes) | ecosystem: Environmental > Aquatic > Freshwater > Lentic | place: Lake Mendota...
AACTAAGTTGATCTTGTTCGATGGCTTTCATCCATTTTTGTGCATCGGTATCCAATGATACACTGACAATGGTGAATCCATCTTTTTTATAGTTCTCATAAGTTTTTACCACATTTGGATTTTCCTTACGACAGGGTCCGCACCAAGAAGCCCAGAAATCGATTAAAACAATTTGGCCACGAAGATCAGAGAGTTTCAATGATTTTTTTCGATCCGTTTTTAATTCAGAAAACTCTGGTGCCATTTTACCCGGAGAAAGCAATTGAGCGTCTTCTACCTGCTTCTTTAAATCATTAAAATTGGAATAAAATGCTTGAACGGTCGGACTCTCACTGAAAACAGAATATAGTTGATTCAGAACGTTTTCATAGGTTTTCGGGTCTTGTTGTGCGTTCATGTTGGCAAGAGCAAGTATGAGCGCTGGAGAATTCGGATTGGCACCAATGAAACCTTGTAGTTCACTATTGAATTTGTAAAATTCTTGTGTCATGTAATCATTGATAATCTTTTCTCGACTAGGGTCCGTTTGGATGGCGCGAACCGCTGAATCGCTTTTGGCCTTCCACTTGTCCGAAACGTGCGAAAAATCGTTCATCGCCTTTGATTCATCCGATCCAACAAAATTACAGAAATCACCTAGCTTACTTCCATCTCCATACACTTTAATATCGCTTCCATTTTTCAAAATCAAATGGATGTTTTCATTTCCTACGCGTAAATAGTAATAATCTGAGGCAGGTAAACTGAGTTCCATTTGGAAGACTCCTTTTTTATCCAATGGAGTTCCTGCATAATTTTTGTAATACGTACCGAAGAATTGAGACAGGTACACAGAATCTACTTTCGCATTGAAGATCATTCCCGAAACGGTTGCGTTGATTGTTTTTTGAGCAAACAAAGCGGATGGCAAAGCGAAAAGTAAAATAAAAATTCCTTTTTTCATGTTACTTGAATAACTCGTTTAATTTTTCTTCTAATTTCAGATCACGAAGGTTTTTTCCGATCATTTTCCCTTCTTTATTTACTAATACAGTGAAAGGGATTCCATCGAAGCCGTACGATGTTACCACCGGGGATTTCCAACCTTTCAAATCACTTACATGCGTTGGCCAACTTAAGTTATCTTTTCGGATGGCATCTTTCCACTTACTTTTTTCATCATCCAGGGAAACAGAGAACACGGTAAAACCTTTGTTTTTATATTTCTCATATAATCGCACCACATTGGGATTTTCTGCACGACAAGGTCCACACCATGAGGCCCAGAAGTCAATTAATACGACCTTTCCTTTTAAATCAGATAATTTCAACACCTTGCCATCTGGATTCGGCAAGGCAATTTCTGGAGCGGCTTGCGTACCATTCAAAGTGGATGAATAATCATAGTAGGCAATCTCAATTTGTTCGTATTGATTTCTAAACGTTTCTGCTGCCGGTTGACCGATGTATTTTTCTTCAAACGCTTCTGTAACGCTGCGTAAAGTTTCCAAGTTATTTGGATCCCAATCCTCAAAACTCATGCTCGGAAGCAAATCCATGGATAGAATAATGTTGTAGGCATTGCTCGGATTTTTGATCATGCGTGCACGAGAAAAAGCTTCCATTTTGCGCTTCTCGTTCAAGAATAATTTTGACACTTCCTCCTTGCTTCGATTCTCGGCATTCATTTGGAGTTTCTCTTGCGCCTGTTGAAAGCGATTAAATTCCTTCAAATAGCTGTTCATGGTGCTACTCCAATCGGTTCCAGATGCATTTGGTTCAGAAACAAAGGTTGCAACCGTAGTATTAATTTTCAAGTGATCCTCTGGCCTTAGGGTGATGGGAATCAAGCTGTTTTGTTCATTTCCCAACCTTAGGAAATAGTATCCTAATCCAGGAATATTTCCGATGATTTCAAAGGAGCCATCCGAGTCAATTTCACATTCGGCCACTGGAATCGTTCCTTTGTCACTCGGTGCTTCCACATATAACATTAATCCGTCAGCATCTTTAATGGTTCCTTTCACCGAAAAGTTTGCTTCCAATCCATTTAATTCAGCAGAATCCTTTTGGCTTTTATTGTACAAGATGATGCCACCAACAAGGGAGGCAATTAACCCAATGTACAACCACATTTTATATTTTTTCATCCAATCTTTCATGCGTCAAGCATTTGTCTTAATAATCCATTTGCCAATTTTGGATCGGCTTTACCTTGTGAAACTTTCATTAATTGTCCCATGAAAAAACCAGTGAGTTGTTTTTCACCTGCTTTGTATCGTGCTACTTCATCCGGATTTAATTCAAAAACATTTAAAATGAAACCTTTCAAGGCATCTTCGTCTGAATTTTGAATCAAGTTGAGGCGTTCTGCGATTTGCAAAGGACTTTCATCCGATTCAATTAACGCAGGAAAAATGTTTTGAGAAGCAACGGAATTGGAAACTTTTCCTTCTTCCACCAAGTGAATTAATTGAGCAATCGTTAGAGGTTTAATCGGGAATTTTTCCATTTCAATTCCAAATTCATTCAAATAGGATTTTACATCTCCCATCAACCAATTGGCTGCCGCTTTGTAATTCTTAGTATGTGTTAAAATGCTTTCATAGTACAAGGCAATTCCTTTGTTGTCTGTTATGTTATAAGCATCGTATTCCGACAATCCAAATTCGGACGTATAGCGCTTAAACAAAACACGAGGCAATGCAGGCATGTCCTTGGAGACCAAGTCAATTTGCTCCTTTGTGATGCTAATCGGTGGTAGATCTGGCTCTGGAAAATAACGGTAATCGTTCGCTGCTTCTTTTGATCGCATGGAAATGGTGATTCCTTTCAAGGCATCGAATGCCCTTGTTTCTTGCGAAAGTGAACCGCCATTTTCAAGGACTTCAATTTGACGTATAATTTCAAATTCAATCGCGCGTTGCACATTTCGTATGGAGTTCATGTTTTTCACCTCCACCTTTGTTCCAAACTCTGAAACGCCTTTCAAGCGAACGGAAATATTGGCATCACATCTCAAGGATCCTTCTTCCATGTTTCCATCACAAATATCTAGGTATCGAACGAGTTTGCGGACTTCCGTTAAATAGTTATATGCTTCAACCGATGAGCGAATGTCTGGTTCAGAAACGATTTCCAATAGGGGAGTGCCGGCGCGATTTAAATCGACCAATGTATCGTAAACGTCAACGTCGTGAATGCTCTTTCCTGCATCTTCTTCCATGTGAATTCGAGTCAAACCAATGGATTTTTCACTGCCATCATCTGTTCGGACGATGATGTGTCCACCCGTACAAATGGGCGTGGTGTCTTGAGTGATTTGATACCCTTTCGGCAAGTCAGGATAAAAATAGTTTTTCCGTGCAAAATGTTGTGCAGGCGCTATATGAGCATCACATGCAAGTCCTAGTTTAATGGCAAATTCGATGGTTTTCTTATTCATCACAGGCAATGTTCCTGGATGTCCAAGTGTCACAACACTGATGTTGGAGTTAGGAGCCGCACCGTATTCATTGACGTCGTTTGAATAGGCTTTGGTTTTAGTCAACATTTGAGCATGGACTTCCAATCCTATGACTACTTCGTACTTATCGCGAATGGATTCTTCCATAATAGTTAAATGCGTGAAATTAGTTCTTTCATGATTTGCGTCATTTTTGGTTCTTGTCGACTTGCAACCTCGATAACGTCTTGTACACTTACTTTTTTAATCTTCCCAGGCACACCTAAATCCGTGATGATGGATATCGCAAAACATGGAATGCTCATATGTCGAGCAACAATCACTTCCGGTACCGTAGACATTCCTACCGCATCGGCACCAATAACACGAACGTATTTATACTCGGATGGCGTTTCCAATGTTGGACCCGTAAGTCCAGCATAGCAACCAACGGATACTTTGATGGATAATTCCTCTGCAATGGTTTTTGCCATAGCAATCATGGTTTCGTCGTATGGATCACTCATGTCAGGAAAACGCGGTCCTAATTCATCGATGTTTTTTCCAATCAGGGGATTTCCAGGAAATAAATTAATGTGGTCATTCATGATCATGATTTCACCTACTTCGAAATCTGGATTCACTCCTCCAGAAGCATTACTGACAAATAAGCGTTCGATTCCGAGCAATTTCATTACCCGAACAGGAAAAGTTACTTGTTGCAAATTATATCCTTCGTAATAATGAAAACGTCCCTGCATGGCAACAACATTTTTTCCGCCTAAACGACCAAAAATGAGTTTGCCCGAATGACTTTCCACCGTTGATACAGGAAAATTCGGAATGGTTTCATAGGGAATTTCATCGACGATCTCGATTTCTTTCACGAGTCCACCCAATCCTGTACCGAGAATGATTCCAATGCTTGGTTCAATGCTTGTTTTGGCTTTAATAAATGCCGCTGTTTCTTTAATTGCTTCTAACATAATCTTTTATCATCGAATTAAACGCTTGTTCGTCCTCCATTTTAACTGTAATCGGAAGAACGTACCAAGGATAGTGCTTTTTGTCTTCTTCGGAAAGTAGCTCATTGATTTTCACCAAGTCTTTTTCCGTTGTCACAATGGACATTTCCTTGTCTGCAAAGGTATCAAATTTTCTGTGAATTTCCTTGATGTCGGTAGGTGTAAACGAATGATGGTCGCCAAACTTCAGCTCCTCCACGTGATGTTTTTCCATTAAGTGGTTTTTCAATGAAGTACTGGATGAAATACCACTGACCAATAAGATGTTCTTCATTTCTTGAATTGGCAAGCCTATGGCTTGAAATTCTCCGTATACTATGGATGAAAAAAAGAGGGGTTTTTGATACAAATCGTAGTTTTTACGGTGATGTTCTCGCTCTTTATCTGTGAGTTTTGGACATTTTGTAATGATAATGGCGTCAGCGCGGTTCGCTCCTTCTTTTGCTTCCCTCAGATTCCCTGAAGGTAAGTGCCAATCGTGGATGAATTGGTCGTTAAATGGTGTAAGAATTAACTGTAGGCCAGGGGAAACATAGCGATGCTGGAAGGCATCATCTAGAATAATTATTGCCTCTGAATGGATGGCTTTCATTTTAAGTACCCCTTCAATTCGTTTTTCACAGACAAAAACGGAAACTTTTTCTGAAAATTTCTCAAAGTAGGTAAGGGATTCATCACCAACGGTTTGCGCATTGTCCAATTTCGTTACTTGTCGAAATCCTTTAGATGATCTGCCGTAGCCCCTGCTAAGAATTTGAATGGAATATTCTTCCTGTAAAAGCCTTGTTAAATAATGCACCATTGGTGTCTTTCCAGATCCTCCAACAGATAAATTCCCCACAGAAATAGATTTGCCAGGTATCTTGAATGATTTCAGGATGCCAACGTCAAACAGGACATTCCTCGTATATGTGATGAGCCAGTATAAAATCGTAAAGGGAAGTAGAGCGATTTTTCTCATGCTCAAAGATACGCTTTATTGATTGTGATAATCTGAAAAAGCTTGGTCGTCATCAAAATAAAAAATCCGAATTTGAGCGGTGTCGTTTAGGAAATCAATTTTTCCGATTTCAACACGGTTAATGGAAAGCCCTGTTCGTTTTTCTAAGTCTGCTTTCATTTCGTCATATTTTTCAGGGGTAATTAAATCAATGCGCTCATAGTTGATTGTTTTGCGTGTTTCGTGTTTCATCAACCAAAGGTTCTCTAAGATAAACGTTAACAAAACCACGGATATATTTATGACCCCCACTTCAGAAATACTCAATTCATTTGATGCTAAAGCGTTTACCACACTAATTCCAATGATCATGAATAAGTAGGTCATTTCTTTAATCTCAATGGCATCTGTTCGGTATCGGATGATGCCAAAAATGGCAAATAATCCTAAGCCCATCCCTGTATCAATGTCCATTTGCATCAAACCAAAACACAAGAAGAACGTGATGGTTCCGATCAAATAATAGGTAAATAAATAATCTTTTCTTTTGGTTTTAGGGTAGTACAGAAAACGAATCAAAATGGTTAGAAACAGCATGTTTATTCCAAGGCGGATCAACAAAACATAAAAATCATCACTGAACCAAGATAGAGCAGAACCTGAAACGGCCGCTTTCTTTAAAGGAAGTAAAAGAGAATTAAATAGCATCATGATTTATTTTTTTTAAATAAAGTAATTTTTTCTTAAAACGATTGAATTTTAATTTGCCTTCACCGTAAATTTCAACGGAACCAAGGCAATATTTACTGAGTCGATAAGGTCGTATTTGGTGTCCTTTCATCAATCGGTAAAACGCTGAGTTTCGGTTTAAGTCTTCTTGTTTCAACTCGGCAATCACCAATTTGTCAAAGGATTTTTTTATTCCGTCTTTTTCAAAAAGAATGTTAAAGTCGAGTGTTAATCGTTCGTTCTCCGTTTTCGAAACCAAGGTAATTCGTTGAAATGAATTCCACATGGTGGGAACCAAATTTTTATTAGAATGCAGTTCGTTTTGAACAAAGGCGAGGTCACTTTCAGGTAAAACCTCATTGAATTGATCCGTAACAATGCGTTTTTTGTCTGTACGTCCTTTGATTTTGTGCTTGATTTCTAAAAAGAAAAGATTGGATTCTACATATTTACGAATGCGCACTTTAAAGCGGTCACCTTTCCCGTTGTGATGGTCTTTAAAAAAAGAAAATCGTTCGTCATCGAAATAGAGGCTTTCGTAATGTGGCGTATTTGTGCCTTCTATCGTCAACACACGGTAATGTTCCGTCAGCAATGGCAAGATTTTATTCAGGTCACTTGTTCGAAAGGCAAACTTTGTGTCCATGCGATTCATCAACTTGACGCGGTCCATTTCCTTTAATGTAATGGGCTCAAATGGAGTCAGTAAATCGTTGATTTCGTTCATAGATGTTAAGCCAAAGTTAACAAAATTTGCTTTCCTTACCCATACATAGGATGTCATATGTTTGGAATCCTTGTTTATACTTTGAAAAGTTTTTCTTGTTTCACTACTTTTGCTCTATGAATAAAAAGATCCTACTATTGGGTTCTGGAGAACTCGGAAAAGAATTTGTGATTGCTTGTCAACGTTATGGTCAACACGTGATTGCAGTAGATAGTTATGCTGGTGCTCCAGCCATGCAGGTTGCGGATGCTTGCGAAGTCATCAACATGCTCGATGGGGGTGAACTTGATCGAATCGTAGCGAAGCATCAACCTGATTTGATTGTTCCTGAAATTGAAGCGATTCGCACGGAGCGGTTTTATGATTATGAATCAAAAGGAATTCAAGTAGTGCCTAGTGCGAAAGCGGCAAATTTCACCATGAATCGAAAAGCAATACGTGATTTAGCGGCAAAAGATTTAGGAGTCCGAACAGCAACATACCGTTATGCAACAAGTTACGAAGAATTGGTTGCAGGTGTAGAAGTCTGTGGAATGCCTTGCGTTGTAAAGCCATTGATGTCGAGTTCTGGCAAAGGACAATCGGTGATTAAAAACTCAGAAGACATTCAAAAAGCATGGAATTATGCGATGGAAGGTTCTCGGGGAGACCTAAAAGAAGTCATTGTAGAGGGATTCATTGATTTTGATTACGAAATCACGCTTTTAACGGTGACTCAAAAGAATGGTCCTACCTTATTTTGTCCGCCAATAGGTCACCGTCAAGAACGGGGAGACTACCAAGAAAGTTGGCAACCGATGCCGATGAATTCTGCACACTTAACGGAAGCGCAAGAAATGGCATCTAAAGTGACTTCAGCGCTCGGTGGAGCAGGAATATGGGGGGTGGAGTTTTTCATTACCAAAGAAGGGGCTTATTTTTCTGAATTATCCCCTCGTCCTCACGATACAGGTATGGTTACGCTTGCAGGTACTCAAAATTTAAGTGAATTTGAGCTGCATGCACGTGCGGTGCTTGGATTGCCAATTCCAAAAATCGAACACTTGCAAAACGGAGCAAGTGCGGTTATTCTAGCCCATGAAGCTTCTGATAAAACACCTGTTTACGAAGGCGTTTCTGAGGCATTGAGTCAAGAAAACACGGAAGTGCGTATTTTCGGTAAACCAACGACAAGACCTTATCGGCGAATGGCCGTTGCCTTAACGTTTGGCACAGATTCTGTTCAAGATTTGGTCGAAAAAGCAAAATTAACGGCTGCAAAAATTCAAATTAAATGAAAAAATTACTGTTTATAACCCTTTTCATTCCCATGTTTAGCTTTGGGATGAACGTTTCGTATGAACTACGAATGCCAAAGCCACAAAATCACTATTTCGAGGTTCAAATGAACATCTCTGAGAACAGCGATAAACAAGTGGAAGTCAAACTTCCCGTTTGGGCTCCAGGTTCCTATTTGGTGCGTGAGTTTTCGAAAAACATCAATTTGGTGAAGGCTTTTACAAAGGATGGAAAAGCACTTAAAGTGTCTAAAAAATCAAAAAATGCATGGGTCATAGATGCTGGATCAGAGAAAAATATCCAAGTGAAATACGAAGTGTATTCTTTTGAAGTCTCTGTTCGTACGCCATTTTTGGATCTGAGTCATGGATTTGTAAGTGGATCAGGGATCTTTATGTATGTGGATAAAGCAAAAAATCAAGCTGGAACCTTAACGGTTTTTCCACATGAATCGTTTAAGCGAATTTCCACTTCACTTCCTTTTGCCGAAACGGACAAGTCTAATGGACAGCGGTTTTTATTTGAAAATTATGACCAGCTCGTCGACTGCCCATTGGAAATTGGAAACCAAGAAATTTTTGAGTTCACCTCTGCTGGCGTTACGCATACTGTTGCCATGTATGGTGAAGCGAATTACGATGTCAATGACTTAAAACGTGACATGGCGAAAATTGTCGAAGCGGAAACAGCTGTTTTTGGAATAAACCCGAATAAAAATTATACGTTCATCGTACATAATGTCGTGGATGGACAAGGAGGTTTGGAACACATGAATTCGTGTGTACTAAGCGTCAATCGGTGGACATATGCCGGTCAACAATACGTTGATTTCTTGAATTTGGTCGCTCACGAATACTTTCATTTGTGGAACGTAAAACGCATTCGTCCAATTGAATTAGGTCCCTTCAATTACGATGAAGAGAATTATACTAGTTTGCTTTGGGTAATGGAAGGATTTACTTCCTATTACGACGAATTGATTCTTCGTCGAACTGGCTTTTATTCGGAAGAAACTTTTTTAGCCAAGCTACAATCTTCCATTAATTACGTAGAAGGAACACCTGGGGCACGCGTTCAACCTGTCGCTCATGCAAGTTTTGATGCATGGGTCAAAGCTTATCGTCCAAATGAGAATAGTTCGAATACTTCGATGACCTATTACTCTAGAGGATCCGTTTTGGCATCTGTGATTGATGCGATGATTGTTGCGGAATCGGACGGAAAAAAATGTTTGGATCATTTCATGCAACAGCTGTACAAAACCTATTACGAAGGATTAAAACGTGGATTATCTGAGGCTGAATTTAAACAGGAACTTGCCAATTTTATGGGTAAAAACATGGATGAGTTCTTTCTTAAATACGTGGATGGAACAGAGATCATCCCCTACAAAGAATTTTATGCTCCGGTAGGCTTATCGGTTCAAGATGTTAGCACTAATAATCCATCTTTTGGAGCTTCTTTTAGAGAAGAAGGAGGGAAAGTGATGGTGAAGTCTGTTCGATTTGGTTCTAGTGCCGAAGAAGCAGGAATTAGTGTCGGAGATGAAATCATTGGTTGCAATGCCTACCGTGTTGATCAATCCATGTTAGAAGGAATGTTGAATGGACTGAGTAATTTGGAAGCTTGTGACCTCTTGATTGCACGCGATGAGTTAATGTTTTCTGTTCATGTGACCATTCGGAATTTCAAAAAACCACAATTTTTATTGACTAAATCTTCCTCGAATGAAAAACGTCTTCATTATTGGCTTCGCTAATTTTTGCCTCTTATTTTCTGCTCAAATTTTTGGTCAACACGAATATAAGAATGTTCAAATCCCACCAGTTAATGCAGCTTATCCCTTCAATGAATGTGAACCATCTATTGCAATTAATCCTTTAAATAACGATGAAATTGCGGCGGGATCGGTCTTGAAAGGTTACCATTATTCCCTGGATGGTGGGTTGACCTGGACCAGTAAAAAAATGTCCAGTACCTACGGTGTATACGGTGATCCGGTATTGCAGTTCGATCAATTAGGACGCTTGTATTATTTTCATTTGTCCGATTATCCCAAAGGGGTTCACCTAGATCGAATTGTTTGTCAAACTTCTGAAACGGTAAAAGGTAAATTCAATCAAGGAACCTTTCCTGCGCGAAATGGCGAAAAAGTTCAAGACAAGCATTGGGTCGTGATTGATCCGAAAACGCATGTGGTGTATATGACATGGACACAGTTTGATGCATATGACTCAGCGGACCCTAAGGATAGTTCCATCATTGTCTTTTCTAAATCGTTGGACCGCGGAAAATCTTGGGCAAAGCCCATGCGCATCTCTAAATTTGGTGGAGATTGTTTGGATGGTGATAACACGGTCGAAGGGGCCGTTCCTGCATTAGGACCCAATGGTGAGATTTATGTGACATGGACCGGACCAAAGGGATTAATGTTTCAAAAATCCTTGGATGGTGGTTTGACCTGGTTGGAAGAAGAAAAACATTTGTCGAACCAAGTCGGTGGTTGGGACCTTACGATTCCTGGGTTTTTTAGAGCGAATGGACTCCCGTTTTTAATGTCAGATATGAGCAGCGGACCAAATCAAGGAACGCTATATTTAAATTGGTGTGATCAACGCAATGGTAGCGATAATACAGATGTTTGGTTGATGAAATCGACCGATGGTGGAAATTCATGGTCTGAACCTTCGCGTGTGAATCAAGATCAAACCAAAACGCATCAATTTTTAACGACAATGTGCATAGATCAATCAACCGGAGACCTGCATTTTGTCTATTACGACCGAAGAAATCATACCGGAAAAGCGACAGATGTAGTCTGGACAACAAGTTCGGATGCAGGATTAACCTTTCAGGAGAAAATCATTTCTGAGAGACCCTTTACACCAAGCAACAAGGTGTTTTTTGGTGATTACCTTGGGATTTCAGCAGTGAATGGTAGAATCCGACCAATTTGGCCGAGAATGGACGAAGGAAAAATCACCTTGTGGACGGCGATAATCGACACAGAAAACTAATGCGCACGGGAATGAGTATAGCCATTCATGATTCTTGGAAAAATGTGTTAGAAAGAGAATTTCAACAAGCATATTTCACGCAATTAACCGAACAAGTTCGATTGGCGTACAAAGAACAACATGGAAGAATTTTCCCGAAAGGATCCCAGATTTTCAGGGCCTTTGATTTATGTCCCTTTGATCAATTAAAAGTGGTTATCCTCGGACAAGATCCTTATCCGACGAAAGGACATGCGCATGGCCTGTGCTTTTCAGTGGAACCGGATGTCAAGCCATTCCCTAAAAGTTTATTAAATATTTTCAAAGAAATTCAATTGGACCTCGGTATTCCGATGCCTGAAAATGGAAACTTGGCAAGATGGGCAGAACAAGGAGTGCTTTTGTTGAATGCTTCGTTAACTGTTGAGGAGGGCAAGCCTGACTCTCACAAAGGATTCGGATGGGAAAAATTTACAGATGCCGTTATTCAATCGATCAACGAAGAAAAAATGGGCGTTGTTTTTATTTTATGGGGAGCAAAAGCGATTGCGAAGGAACACTACATTGATTCATCGAAACACCTCATATTGAAGTCGGTACATCCTTCTCCTTTGTCCGCTCATCGAGGATTTTTTGGCTGCAAGCACTTTAGCAAAACCAATGAATTTTTACGAATGATGGAACAAAGGGAAATTCAATGGTAATTCCCTAACTTTGCAGGCAATGAAATTACAGAACGACTTATTTTTACGCGCTGCTCGAGGAGAGCAAATAGAGCGTTATCCAGTTTGGTTAATGCGTCAAGCGGGAAGGATTTTACCAGAGTATAGAGCGGTACGAGCGAAATTATCTGGATTTAAAGAATTGGTTGAAACACCGGAATTTGCAGCTGAGGTAACCATTCAGCCTGTTGACTTACTGGGAGTAGATGCAGCCATCATTTTCTCTGACATTCTCGTTGTTCCAGAGGCGATGGGATTGACGTATCAAATGATCGAACAAAAAGGACCGTGGTTTGAAAGAACGATTCGTTCGCGAGAGCAAATGAATTTCATCGATCGAAACATTGACGTTCAAGATCGATTGTCCTATGTGTTAGAAGCAATACGTCTGACAAAAAAAGAATTAGCTGGAAGGGTTCCCTTAATCGGTTTCGCCGGAGCTCCTTGGACCATCCTTTGTTATATGGTTGAAGGAAAGGGTTCTAAAACGTTTTCAGAGTCGAGAAAATTACTGTACACGCAGCCAGAATTAGCACATGAATTATTGCAAGAAATCACCAATGTGACAATTGCCTATTTGAAAGCACAGGTCGAAGCAGGTGCAGATGCACTGCAGCTGTTTGATTCGTGGGCGGGAATTCTTGGTGATGAACAATACGAGGCCTATGGTATTCACTACATTCGTCAAATTACGGAGGCGATACCGGGTATTCCATTTACCGTTTTTTCGAAAGGAGCGATAACTTCATTACCAAAATTAGCAAGCTTACCTTGCACAACAATTGGCTTGGATTGGAATATGTCCATGGACGTGGCACGAACTTTGGTTAAGGAATCGAAGACATTACAAGGGAATTTAGATCCATGTGTGTTGTATGGCTCGGACGAATTAATTGAAAATGAGACAAGAAAATTGTTAAAATCATTTAAAAGTCAAAGACATATTGTAAATTTGGGTCACGGGGTGTATCCCGATATTGACCCAGAAAAAGTTAAAGTTTTTATAAATACAGTAAAAAGTTATGAAATTTAAAGGAAGAACTTTTGGATATGTAGCCCTTTCATTTGCGGCATTCATGTCTGTTTCAACGAGCTATGCTCAGAAAAACAAAAAAACAAATGAAAAAGAGGTTCTGAACATGACGTTTGAGCATGTGAAAGGAGAAGATGTGACCGATTTAAATAACATTGACGTCGTGAGTAAAGGGGTAAGTTCACCCACTGAATTGAAAGCAGAAGTTTTTCACAGAGACGGTACGGGAGATGTTGGTCTTCCTGTGAACATCTATGGGAAAGAAGATCCAACTACTGAAAATGGGGGAGATGTATATGCTGGAATCGTTGCATATAAATCAGGAAAAACGGCGGGAGAGCGTTCATACATTACCATTCAATTGTTAAAAGATGATTCACCAATCACCTTAAAAAAAGGTTTGACATATTGTGTGGAATACTCACTTTCGTTAAGTGAATCTTCTAAATTTGCCTGTAACAACTTGGCAACCTACTTTTCAAAAGAGAATCCAGGAACAGGTGAGCCGGGTGCCATCTATGTATCTAACGATCACGTACTTAAAGGTACCTTAAATTCTGTTCGCAGTGGATTTTTTGGTTGGGAGAAGGTTTGTAACATGTATACAGCGAAGGGTGATGAGAAATACATCACAATAGGAAATTTTGATCGCAACGAGACAACACGATTTGAGGCAGTAAAAAAGCCAAAAGACAGTGAGACGGATGCACTTCCTCATGCATATTACTACATCGATAACATCATCATTCGTTTGGTTGACAACGCTTCAGAGTGCGCTTGCTACAATGCTCGTCCACCGAAAATCGAAGACAAATTCTCGACGTTAATATATGACAAAGAGCCTGAGATTACAGAAAAAATGACCCTTGCTCAAAAAATCGAAGCACATCCAATTTATTTCCGTCAAGGTAAAGCATCCCTAACGCAAAGCGCAAAGGATAACATCAGTTATGTCATCGAACTTATGAAAGCGAATCCTAGCATGGAAATTAATGTGATTGGTAACAACGATGAAATGGAGGACAAAGCGAGTAAAGAAAATGAAGATTACTTAGACTTGGATCAGAAAAGAGTACAGCTTGTCGTAGGAGAATTCGTTAAACAAGGAATTTCTGAGACCAGATTAGGTAAAAAATACAACAGTTTTACGACACCAAGTTTGGAAATCGTAGAAGATGACGAGCAAGATGTGAAAGATGCTAAATGCCGTCGTGTAGAGTTTAAGGTCACAAAAATGTAAGATAAGGTCTTAGGGATCATAAAAAAAAGCCATCGTGAGATGGCTTTTTTTATGCTTAAAATTCTCTTAAGGCTTGATAAAGTTCTTGGGTAGGCAAACCCATTACATTGGTGTAAGAGCCTTCAATTTTTTGAACGCCAATGAGGCCAATCCAATCTTGAATACCATAGGATCCAGCCTTATCCAAAGGTTGGTGCTTTTTTACATAATGGACGATTTCTTCAGAACTTAGTTCTCTGAAAAACACAGATGTTCTCACAGTGAAAGCAACACGCTTTTCTTCTTTTATTAGAATCACACCTGTATATACATCGTGTTTCTTCCCTGAAATCCGGTTTAGTAGTTGAATGGCATCATCTTCACTTGTGGGTTTTCCAATAACCTGTTGTTCTAAAACTACGATGGTATCCGCACAAATCAACAACTCACCTGCTTGAAGTTCTTGGATTAGGGTGTCAGCTTTTTGTTGGGCAATGGAGTTGACGATTTCCTCCGGTGTGTCCTTTTCATTAAAATGTTCGTCGCAATCGGCTTTGAGGATGCGAAAATCAAACCCCATTTGACGCAATAATTCACTTCTTCTTGGTGAAGCGGAACCTAAGACAATGTTCATATGCTATTCGAGAATAAACAGATCAATCCGAAAAACATGGACCATTTCATGAGGTGATTGATCCAGACGATGGTTGAATCCTTTTTGATGAGGTAAATTAATGCACTGGCGAAATTTACTGCACCGGATAATAGCAACAAGACCATGGTTACTTTATTCACCGAAATCCATTCAAAGACATAAAAACTAACGATGAATAAAACCAAGGGTAGTTGAATGAGTAAAATGGTCAGAAAGGCAGCTTTTTCTTTGCCGATTTTTATTGGGAGCGAAGTGACATTTGTCGCCAAATCTCCCTTCACGTCATGAATGTCTTTGTTGATTTCCCGTGCAAGATTTTGAATGAATGCACATGCCGCCAGGAAATAGATGAATGAATAATTCAAGTTTGTTGACCAAGAATTTTGGTTGTAAGGGGAAAAAGGCAAGTCACTTTCGTTGAGCACCTTGAAGAAAAACACCGAAAGCAATGGAACCAATGCGGTTAAAAAGGCTATCGTTAAATTGCTGATGATCAAAACTCGTTTTAATTGAACGCTATAAAGCCACAGCAAGTTGATGGAAATCAAATGAACAAAAACGAAAACAAGCGTTGAGTATTTAAAGGATAGGAAAAGTGCAATCAAAAAGGCGATTAAGTTGAAGGTGAGGTGCCAAAGGATGGCCCATCTCCGTTTCATAAATCGCGTAAGAATGAGTTTTTCAGGTTTGTTTATTCGATCGGCTTTGACATCGAAATAATCATTAATCACGTTTCCTGCTGCCGCAATGATCATGGTGGAAAAAATCAATAGGCCATAATCGATTACATGAAAGTCTACCTTTTGATAGTAATTTCCCTTCATTAAATAAAAAGCGACGCCAATCATCGTCAACAATATGATGACGAGGTTCTTTGCTCGAACGAGTTGTAAGAAATGTTTCATGGTCGAATGATATAGGTAGTCCTACGATTTTTCTGGTGTGCTTTCTCTTTTTCCACTGCCGAAGAAAGTGCATTTATTGCAGTGTCTGTAATGATTGGGGAACTTGATCCGTAACCTTTATACGTTAATCGATCAGAAGAAACTCCTTTTGATATCAAGAATTCATAAACTGCCTTTGCACGGTTGTTGGATAAGGTTAAATTATCTTGTGCATTTCCGCGCGAATCGGTGTGTCCGCCAATTTCTATTTTTAGTTGGGCATGCGCTTTAAGGTAATTGGCAAAAGAAGTTAATTCGATGATGGACTCTGGTCGAAGTTTGGCTTGGTTTAAATCAAAGAAAACGTTGGTTAAGATGTTTTCGGTAGACGAATTTTCTGAATTTAAGGGAATCATTAAATGGTAACTTTGCTCATTCTCCTTAAGGGTCATATTGAAATTCAAGGAATAAGGTAAAAAACCTGGATGATTCACTTCGATGGCGTAATCTGAATTGATGGGCAGCGGCACCAAAAACGTTCCATCCGATGCATCCGCTTTGGATTGTATCACCACTTGTCCAGTAGATAAATTCGTTAATTGAAAACTTGCGCCGAGTGGTGCATTGGTTTTAGCGTCGTAAACCATTCCATCGAAGTACAAGGTTTTAATGGGCTGATCCTCTTTCGGTAATTCGAAATAATAAATGTCCATTAAGCCAAATCCACCAGGACGATCCGATGCAAAATAGGCAATGTCTCCTTCTGGAGAAACCATCAGTGAATTTTCATCCGAAAGAGTATTAATCGGATATCCAAGGTTTTGGGGAACGCCCCAATTTCCTTTTGCATCCATTCGAGAAACATACAAGTCGAGTCCTCCCATTCCTACATGACCTCGAGAGGCGAAGTAGAGTGTTTTTCCATCTGGGTGAATTAAAACCGATTCTTCGTTTTGATTCGAATTTATGTGCGGAGGTAATGGCTCTGCAACACTCCAACTGCCATCTGCCAGCAAATGCGCAACATAGATGTCAGAATCTTTTTTGCCATCCCTACTTCGCAAACCGCGAATAAAGTAAAGGGTTTTTCCATCTGCAGAAAGGGAAGGCTGCGTTTCCCAATGACTTGAATTGACTTTTCCAGGAAGGTTAATTGGGTTACTCCATTTTTTTCCAATTTGTTGAGTAATGAACAAATCGCAACTTCCTTTACCTTGTCTGTTTTCTCCGTAATCCACTCCGCTTTCGTCTGTACAGGCAACAAAAATCAAACTTTTTCCATCCGGGGAAATGGTTGGTGCACCTTCGTTGTAAGGCGTATTCACATTTCTAGGCATGGGGTAAGATGGACTCCAAAAACCATCTTTTTGATGTGAAATATAAAAGTCTTCTTGTTCATTGGAATTTCCACCCAAATTTTCAACTAACCTACGCGTGAACAAAAAAGTTTTTCCATCCACCGTAATGGTAGGATAGTATTCTGATAATTGTGTATTGATGGATGCACCAATGTTTTTTGGTTCGAATGGTTTTGGATGACTAATCGCGTATTTCGCAAAATTCGCGCAATCTTGCATGCGTCGAACTGTACCGAAATTTTCTTCCTTCGCATTTGGATTTTTTAAATAAACCTCGCAGTTCTTCAAGGCGCCGTCATAATCAGCAATGGCCATCTGGCAAGTTGCTAATCGATAAACAGTGGAACCACTAATGCTATGGTTTGGGTCAATTTCTAAGGCTCTTTTATAGTGGTAAATGGCTCCTTTGTAATTCCGAATAATCTCGTTGAATTCACCGTTCAGAAGATGTGCTTCCCAAAAATTGGAGTCCTTTTCAATGGCTTTGTTTAAATAATCTATTCCACTTAAAAAATCATAAGCCCCTGTTGAGGGGTCCATTAGTTCTTTTGGTGCTTTTTCACCTAGTTCGAATAGATGAATTGCTTTTTTATTGGAAGTGGAATAAGGGAATTGTGCCGTTGAACAACCGAAAAACAATAGAATAAATGTGGTGAAGAGTAGTACGTTTCGCATTTAGGGAATATTCATGTATTTGTGTGTTTGTAACGAAATTTTCCACTTTTGGTTACTCTTCACATATTCGATGACCAAAGGCATTAATTTTTCACGTTTTTCCCATTCTACTTGTAAGAATAGTCGACAATCAGACCCTACCTTAGTTGCATGTTCTTCTGCCCAAGTTAAATCAGAAACATGGTTGACAACGATTTTTAATTCATTCGCTTTTTCATATGCTTCTTGAATGGGTTGCTTGAATTTTTTAGGAGAAAAACAATACCAATCGATGGGTGCATCTAAGTGGTAAACTCCAGCCGTTTCGATGGCTACTTCAATTCCCTGGTCGTGCAATAAATTCACCAATGAAAGCAAGGAATGCATGGTTGGTTCGCCACCCGTTATTACGACAAAAGATGCTTTTACTGTGTTCACTTCATTCAGAATGGCATCAATGGACATGAGTTGGGTTTCGGAACTTGTCCAACTTTCTTTTACGTCACACCACACACATCCAACATCACAACCGGCTGTTCGAATAAAATAGGCAGCTCGACCAGAATGGAATCCTTCTCCTTGAATGGTGTAGAAGTGTTCCATGATAGGTAATTCTCTTTTTTCCTGATTTACATTGTCTGACATGAAAACAAAGTTACGCAATTCTGCGTGTAATTTAGAGAGCGATGAATCAAACTGATTTTCGTTATATTTGTTTAACCTATACTTACAACTATGAAGCAATTTTACACCTTAAATTTATTGTTTTTATCCTTTTTCTCATCTGCCCAGCAAATATCGAATGGCAACATGGAGTCTTGGGATAACCTTGGTCTAACAACCGAAGAACCTAGTAATTGGAATGGATTTAAAAGTGGCACAGGCGGATTGGTATCCTTCGGTTCACAGCAAGTCGAGCAATCCACAGCGATTCGGCCGAATGCTTCAGGAGCTTATTGTGCTCGAATTTGGTCTAAAAGTACGCTGGGAATTGTTGCAAATGGTGCCCTAACCTTGGGTCAAATCAACATGGGTAGCACTACTGCTTCTAGTCCACTGAATTATAACTATTCGAAAACTTCGGACACCCTTTTTTCAGAACCCTTAACCGTTGTTCCTGATTCCATCGTTTTTTGGGCAAAATACACCGCTGCAAGTAGTCAACAAGCGCGCATGCATGCGATCATTCACGATAATTATGACGCACATGACCCAATCGATGCGGCATCTCAACCCCATGTTGTGGCGCGTGCTGAGTTAAATTATTCTCCAACAGCTGGAAGTTGGGCTAGGTTTTCATCTCCATTCAACTATGAGGTTCAAGTTGGTTTAATGCCCATTCCAGAATTTATTTTATTGACTTTTGCTACAAATAAAAATCCTGGGGGTGGTGCAGCAAATGACGAAGTACTATTGGATGACATTGAATTAATTTACAATGCAAGTGCTCTAGGTGAATTGTCCTCACCTGTACAATTGTACTATTCTACGCTTCATGGCTTGATGTCGAAGGACTTGTCTTTGGATGCTGAACTAAGCATCTACAGTATATCTGGACAACTTGTAAAAAAAGGAATCCTTTCTCAAATGATCGGAAAAACCTTGCCTTCAGGACAATACCTATTGAATTACCTTGGGGAAAGTCAAAAATTGTTCATTCCGTAATTTCAGCGAATGAGGTTTCTAGTTTTCGCTTTTTCCCTACTTTTCTCTTCCTCCATTTTTGCTCAATCCCTGAAAGTGAGTGGAACGGTTTATGACCAACATCAGCAGATTCTGAGTAGCGCAAGGATCAGTGTTGTCGGACAACGTACGGGTGTTTTATCCAAATCAGATGGATCTTACGAACTCCAGTTAGAGAAAGGCTCACACATGCTTGTATGTAAATTCGATGGAATGCAAGTGGATTCCTTTTTTCTTGAAAATCTCCAAAATGATGTCCTACATGATTTCACCTTAAATGACCTTATTCAAAATGTGGAACAAGTCAAGGTAATGGTGGGCAAATTCGACAAACCAATCGAAGAGCAAACCGTAACCATGTTGGTTTTAAAACCTGAATTAATCGAAAACAAGAACACACGAAGCATTGAAACCGCTTTAGACCAAACTCCTGGTTTAAACATTTTAGACGGAGAACCACAAATACGCGGGGGAAGTGGTTTTACGTTTGGAGTGGGATCAAAAGTTGCCGTTATTGTGGATGATATGCCTATGTTATCAGGGGATGCAGGTCGACCAGAATGGGGATTTATTCCGGTAGAAAACATCAGTCAAGTTGAAGTAACGAAAGGTGCAGCATCGGTTCTTTCGGGTAGTTCGGCATTGTCAGGGTCCATTCATATTCGGACGGCCTATCCAAAGGCGAAGCCACTGACGAAATTACACGTATACTCTGGTGCCTATTCAGCTCCTTCGGATGCATCCATGAAATGGAATGAACGTTATCCAGGCATTTATGGTTTAAGCTTTTTGCATACACGACGCATCGGTCGATTGGACCTTGTACTAGGAGGTAATTTAAATTTAGACCACGGATATATTGGTCCACCAAAAACAGATTCCCTTGTCGCCACCATTTTTCCAGACACCATTACCAATTTTTCCGAAAAGGACCTTGTGTCAAAACGTGCACGATTGAATTTTAACCTGCGCTATCGTTCCGAAAAAGTTAAAGGATTGTATTACGGACTGAATGGTAACTTTATGAAAATGCATACCGCAATGCCCTTGGCATGGTTAAATGATTCATCCGGTTTATTTAGGGCCTATCCAGGAGCCATTTTTTTGCAAGACCAATTCATTTTCAATGTGGATCCCTTTATTCATTATTTAAGTGAGACAAAAGGCAGGCATTACCTTCGGTCAAGGTTGTTGAAAGTGGACAATCAAATGTCTGCGAATCAATCCAACAAGGCCATGACGTATTACGGGGATTACATGTACCAGCGAAAAATATCCGAATGGAAACAAATTGAGATGATTGCTGGAGTGACAAGTACTTTGACGCAGTCAGAGGCAAATATCTATGTTGGTTCGGGTTCTCCGAACAACCAAGTTTGGAATGTTTCCATTTACTCACAATTCGAAAGCAAATGGAATGATCGTTTAAATCTTTCGGCGGGTGGACGTTATGAATATTTTCAGTTGAACGATACGATTCAAGCAAGCAAACCAATTTTTAGAGCGGGTACGACGTATAAAATTCACAAAGCAACTTTTTTGCGGGCATCGTATGGACAAGGATTTCGTTTCCCGACAATCACCGAAAGGTTCATTAAAACAGGCGTCGGAAATTTTGGCGTTTTCCCGAATCCAAATTTGAAACCTGAAAGTAGTTGGAATGCTGAAATAGGCATTAAGCA
>Ga0208592_1000157_pt1 | contig 20781 bp, 16 predicted proteins | sample LakMenE18May10ns_FD_150712 | JGI IMG/M metagenome (GOLD analysis project Ga0208592, IMG submission 150712) | Freshwater microbial communities from Lake Mendota, WI - 18MAY2010 deep hole epilimnion ns (SPAdes) | ecosystem: Environmental > Aquatic > Freshwater > Lentic | place: Lake Mendota...
GTACTTGAAATAGTTATCCGTGCTCTTTGAAATGCATTTGGTGTAATGCTTTAAGCGATGCTCGATGTGATCTTGTATAACATGCATTAAATCAAGGGCATGATCAAGATTTTTTGCTGAAGTTTCAATGGCTTTGAAGTGATTCTCAATGGATAAATCAATGGCTTTTTTTCCTTTTTCCCCTCGATCTAAACATTCGTAATAACAATCTTTGATGTTGAATTCTTCTAGAATGGCAGAAGGCATGTGTTTGTCAAATCCTTTTGGAAATTCAAACTCAACTTCAAATTCCATGTCTTCAAGTTCGGAAATACGCGATTCTAAAAAGCGGTCCGGGAATTTAAATGCATCTTGCCAATTGATGTAATCCTGCCAATAGCCAAATCGACGTACATTGTTCCCTAAATCGATGATTTGAAACTCACTTTTGTTAGGAAGTTTCCTTGAGCCCCTACCAATCATTTGATGGTACAGCGTTAAGGAACGCGTCGCTCGGTTAATGATGATGGATTCCACCGTTGGTTCATCGAATCCTGTCGTAAGAATTCCAACAGAAGTTAAGATGGCTCCAGGAGTGACCTTAAACCATTGAATGACATCTTTTCGATCTTTGTCACTGAAAGTTGAGTCCAGGTGACGAATGTTGTACTTTAATTTTTTAAACGATTCCTCCACGCGTCTGGAAGTTTCGATTCCCGCGTTGAAGATTAAGGTTTTCTTTCCTAGGCTGACTTCTTCGTAAGCAAAAATCAATTTTTCTTGCATAAAGAAATTGCTGTAAAGCAAATCTGAACTACTCACGGTAAAATCGCCGTTGGTGCCAATTTTTAGTCCATGTAAATTCACATCGTATTGGTAGGTCTCTGCATTGGACAAGTATCCACCTTCAATGAGGTTTGAAATCGATTCGCCGACAAGAAGTTTGTTGTAATTATCCTTGAGTGGTAAATTTCGGTTTGAACTAAGTGGAGTAGCAGTTACGCCAAGGATATTGGCATCCTCATAAAATTGAAATATTTTTCTAAAACTGTTGTAATGCGCTTCATCGACGATGACCAGACCAACATCAGCGATGAAATTGTCGTTTTCATTCAAACGATTGTTCAAGGTTTCAACCATGGCAATAAAGCATTGGTATTCATCTTGGTCGTCCAAAAGTTTCACTTCCGAATTAATCACCTTGTTCGCAACGTTAATGGCAGAAAGCTGTTTGGAAGTTTGAACAGACAATTCGATTCGATGGGTAAGGATCAAGACCTTTTTATTCCATTGTTCGATGAATCGCCTTGCAATTTCTGAGAATATGACAGTTTTACCACCCCCAGTTGGAAGTTGGTAGAGCAAATTAAAATTCGTTCCATTTTTCCGAAGTTCGTCTAGAACCTGGTTAACGGTTTGCTCTTGAAAAGGGTAAAGCTTCTTTGCTTCGTATAAATCGAAATCAATCATTTTCGCAGTTGGGATTTGCAAAAATACAGCCTTTTCTTTGATTTAACTCATTTCCTTTCAGATTGACTCCAATGATATAGAAAAATACCGGTTGCCATTGAGACATTTAGGGACTCGGCTTGACCAAAACCGGGTATGGTAACTGCTTGATTGATATGCGCTTGAAGCCTTTCTGAAATCCCTTTTCCTTCATTGCCCATGACCAGAATTTTTATTTCATTTGCGTGAACATCTTTTAAATTTTTACCATTCAACAATGCTCCGTGTATGGTAATTCCTAGTTTAGGTAGAAATTCAATCAGGTTTTCATAAAATACAGGGATGCGAAAAGCACTCCCCATGGACGCTTGAATGACCTTTGAATTTAAGTGATGCACGGAATCTTCCGAACAAACAATTTGTTGTATTCCAAACCAATCGGCCGTGCGAATAATGGTGCCTAAATTTCCCGGATCTTGAATGCTTTCCAATACCAAAATGCGTTCATGGACATTAAATTCTTTCCAAGTGGGTTCTTTAAACACGCCAATCATGGTTGGGGCAGAATGGAATTGGGTAATTCGCTCCATTTCATTTGTTGAACACAAAAATCCATTTAAGGACAATAATGCCGTTTCTGTCGGAGCAATTGTGGTGTAAAAGGAATGAAGAAGGTCCGGGTATTGTTCGATTAATTCAAGGACAAGTTTGGCGCCTTCTACGATGATTAAACCTTCCTTCTCCCTATTTTTTTTGAGTTGAAGGCTTTTAATCCATTTTATCTTTTGCAGTGAAATTTTTTCCAACTTGATTATTGTTATTTTTGCACTTAGGCATGAAACATCAAGCGAATTTACTAATTATTGTGCTTATCTCCCTGATTGGATTCACGGCGTGTGATTTGACGCGCAATGTTCCGGATGGAAAATATTTGTTGAGATCGAATAACATTGATGTAACAGATAATACGAACATCGATAAATACGACCTTGGATTAATCATTCGTCAGCAACCCAATCAACGTAATTTCTACATGAATGTTAAATTACGCATTTACAACTCCATCGATTCCGCTAAAGTTGCTCATAAAAGGGAGCTCAAGTACCAAGCATTTGAACGCAAGCAAGAGAAAAGAAAAAACCACATTGCGCATATTAATGAGAAAAGAAATGCGAAAGCCTATAAACGTGGGGATACCACTTTCATTCCAAAAGAATTTCATGAGTCCACGTTTTCAAAAGTCATTTGGAAGGAAAAAGTTAAATATAAATTTGGACAGAAGCCGATAGTACTTGATACACTTTTGTACGAAAAGAGCATCGAACAACTTGGTTTTTACCTTCGTAAGCGAGGTTTTTATTATGGGAATGTAAGTGGTGATTTGACATACAATGAAAAAAAACGTTTTGCTTATCCAACTTACCACATTCAAACAGGTCCTCAATACATCATTGATTCCGTTACTTATAAAGGAGCAAGCTTATTGAAACAAAAGCACAACGCTTATGTGAAGGAAAATATAGAGAAAACGGGTGAACATCCTTTAATTAACAAGCCATTTGACACCGATTACTTGAACAATTACCGGGAATTGGTTGCAAAACACTTTAGAGATGACCAAGTGTATAAGTTCTCTTCAAGTAGCATTAGTTTTTCGGCCGATACAAATAAACGAACCATGCGGGTTCTTTTAACGGTTCAATTCGAAGATCGATATGTTCCATCTGAAAAAAACAAGGATAGCCTAATTCGCATTCCTTATGTCGAAATGGAAGTATCGAAAGTTTATTTTCACCTTTCAGATACCATGAATGTGGACCATAACTTTGTGGCTCAAATGAAGGAAAAACAACTTAGTGTCTACGATCCAATCGCCCCACAGTTTTTAAGAACGACCAACGAAATCATCTATGATGAAATACCCTATTCTAAAAAACAACTGGCTGAAAATAATGCCTTGCCAGGTACCCCTCATCCTTTCCGTAAGATTACAGTAACTTACAATGGTGATGAACCATGGATCAAACCGTCTATTCTTGAATTACAAAATTACCTTGAGCAGAACAATAAGTTTAAGGAATATTACCTTGATAGAAGTTACCGTTCCATTGTTCAACTAGGTGTTTTTAGTTCCGTGAAACCCATTATTATCGAACAACCAGGCAACAAACTAGAAGTACACTATTTTCTTGAACCAGCAAAAAAACAAACGTATGGATTCGATCCAAGGTTCACATCGAGTGCTGGATTACTTGGTGCAAATGCTTCCTTCAACTACACGAACAAAAACATCCGTCGTGGTTCAGGGAAAATGGTACTTGCTTTCGGTGGTGGTTTTGAATCTCAGCCGCTGGTCTTTCAAGATGAATTAGGTCAAACCGTTGGTGCAGGGCAGGGCCGAACGTTTAACACCTTTGAATTTGGTCCAAGTTTAAAATTTGACTTACCAGGTTTATTTCCAACTCCGGTTACGCTTCTTGGGAAACGTCAAAAACCTCGAACCGTTTTAACAACAGCTTACAATATTGAAAAACGGAATATTTTTGACCGAAGTGTTTTTCAATTGAATTACATGTGGAAATTTCTTGTTGGAAAAACGCAGGTTTTTCAAATGGGGCTTCCGGGGGCTTCTGTCATCAAATATGTTGAAATCAAAAAAAGCGCGGCATTTCAGAATCAGTTGAATCAAATCAATGATGTATTCTTGGACGCAACTTATAGCAACCAATTTATTTGGCAGGATTTCAAGTTTTCTTATGAATACAATAACAAGGAGAAAGATTTCACAGAAGGTGATAGTCGGAAAAAACGCTTAAACACTTCTGTATATTTCAACTCTACTTTTGATGCCGCAGGAAATTTATTGTATCAATTCCGAGCACGTCAAGACACCTTAAATGGACAATACCTATTAAGAAATCAGCCTTATTCGCAATTTATTCGCCTGGATAATCAATTGATTGTGAGCAAGCGTGTTTTGTCGGAATCTTCGTTACACATGAAATTATCGGCAGGAGCAGGTTTGCCTTATAAAAACTCAGCCACTTCCATGCCTTATGACTATAGTTTCTTTGGTGGTGGATCGAATGATAACCGCGGATGGAGGGCACGTGCTTTGGGTCCTGGAGCCTATAAATTCCACTTGGATACGAATCGTTTGGCGACACAAATCGCTGACATTCGCTTTGCCGGGTCATTGGAATACCGATTCAATTTAGGTTCTACGTTGAAAGGAGCACTCTTCACAGATTTTGGAAATATTTGGACATTTAGGGAAGATCAAAGCAGGTTAGGTAGTCAATTTCAATGGAATACTTTTATTCCTCAAATTGCCATTTCTTCTGGACTTGGTCTTCGTTTGGATTTAGAATATTTCATCATTCGTTTGGATGTTGGCTTCCCAATGTATAATCCTGCCTACGCTAAAGGAGCAAAATGGGTTTTTCAAGATATGGGTTCGCGCGAACTTTATTACCAAGAAGGAATGAACTTCTTTAACATGGACCTCGATCAAGTCAAAAAAATAATGCCTAAACCTTTTCTTCCAAACTACCTGAATTTTGGTATTGGTTATCCTTTCTAATCACACATTATGTTGAAGTTTACTGCTCCGTTTTTGGGAATATTGATTGTCCTCTCCTCTTGTATGAAGGGTCAAAAAGTAGATTTAGTCATTCACAATGCGAAAATACATGTGATGGATGATGAAAATTCCGTTCATGAAGCAATGGCCATACGCGATGGTAAGATAGTGGAGGTTGGACCAGAAAGACAAATACTAAATAAATACCGTAGCGATGAGGAAATTGATGCCTTAGGTAAAGATGTTTATCCAGGATTAACGGATGCACATGGACACCTTTTGATGTACGCCAATCAGAAATTAGGGGTGGATTTAACAGGTGCTAAATCGATGGAAGAAGTCATTTACCGTTGTGAAAAACACCTGGCCAAATCAACGAATAAATTCCTCATTGGAAATGGCTGGGATCAATCGCTTTGGGACAACGATTCCATGCCGAATAATAAAAAGCTTTCAAAAACATTTCCAAACATACCAGTGATTCTATACCGAGTAGATGGACATGCTGCCTTAGTAAATGAATGCTTATGGAAGAAAGCAGCCGTATCCAAAATGACCGTGGACGGTGGTCAAATTTGCTTAGAAAAAGGTGTTCCAAATGGATTACTCATTGATAATGCCATAAATTTGGTTTCGAAGCATGTGCCAAAATACAGCTTGAAACAAGTTGAATCCGCGATTCTTGACATTCAAGAGGAATTATTTCAATATGGAATTACCGGTGTGCATGAAGCGGGAATTGAAAACAAGCACATCAAAATGTTTAAGTCCATGGTGTCCAAGGGGAAATTGAAGTTGGAACTGTATGCCATGCTAATGAATTCCAAAGAAAATCAAGCTTTTGCAAGCAAGAATGGACCATATCGCTATAAAAACTTAGACATACGAAGTTTTAAGGTTTTTGCAGATGGTTCATTGGGTTCGCGCGGTGCTCTGTTGAAAAAACCATACTCGGATGATCCTCATTCACATGGTTTATTATTGACATCGATTGATGAAATGAAAAAAGTTTCAAAGTTTTGCTTGGATCACGGCTATCAGATGAACACGCATGGTATAGGTGATTCTGCAAATGTCATAGTACTCTCCATCTACAAATACGCTTTTAGCCGTAAACCAGACCATCGCTTTCGAATCGAACATGCTCAAGTGATTGATCCGTTCGATTTTGCAAAATTTGCAGAATTCGCTGTGTTTCCATCGGTTCAACCCACGCATGCAACGAGTGATTTTCGCTGGGCAGAAAAACGCCTTGGAAAATCAAGGCTAAAAGGAGCTTATGCCTACAAAACCTTGTTAAGTCAATTTGGTATGATGGCCATTGGAACAGATTTTCCGGTTGAGTCCACCAATCCTTTTTTCACCATTCATGCAGCCGTTCAGCGAAAAAATAGTTCCGGTGAGCCAACAGCACCTTTTTTACCTGAAGAAGGCTTGACTTTTGAGGAGGTTGTGAAAGGAATGACTATTTGGGCAGCGTTTGCCTCGTTTCGAGAAAAGGATTTGGGTAGTTTGGAAAAAAACAAAAAAGCAAATTTTGTCATCTTTGATAAACCAATGAGCAGCAGCGATACCTTTGTGCAGAACTATGCTTGGAGAACGTTTATTGAGGGGAAAATTGTTTTTGCACTCGATGAATTGTAAGTTTTTATGATACCAAATCACTTCCTTGGCGTTAAATTTTTATATTTGAAAAAAAAAGCACATGAACACATCTAAATTATTTTTGTTTACTCTTGGATTCTATATCCCTCAGGTATTTGCTCAAGCGGTTCCTGGAACCTTAAATTGGTATAATGGCGATGGACAAGGGATGCATACCGATCAAGCATATAAAATGCTAAAAAACAAAAAATCTCAAGCGGTTGTTGTTGCCGTGATTGACTCGGGTGTGGACATTGAACACGAAGATTTACAAGGTAAAATTTGGGTAAATACGAAAGAAATTCCTGGAAATAAAATTGATGACGATCAAAATGGTTACGTGGATGATGTGCATGGCTGGAACTTTTTGGGCAATGCCAATGGAGAGAATCAAGAAAATGCTCGCCTGGAAATGACCAGGATTTATGCGAAATACAAAGATAAATACGATGGAGTAGATCGAGCAAGTTTATTCGATGCTACGGAGTTTTCTATGTTTAATGAGGCAAGAGCAAAAGTAGAAGGCGAATTGGAAAACTTGATGCAATACAAAGAGGCCTTGGATAATGGTCTTTTTGATGAAGAGACAAAAAAATACATCGAAGATCAGTTGAACTACAACCTAAATATCTATTACGATGATCGTAGTTTGATTGGAGACAATCCAGATGACTTTTCTGATACAAACTATGGTAATAGCGATGTGGAAGGTCCAGATGCTTTGCATGGTACGCATGTCTCCGGAATCATTGCAGCCGTTCGTGGAAACGAAAAAGGTGGAGATGGTGTCGCAGAAAATGTTAAAATCATGTCAGTTAGAGCCGTTCCAAATGGGGATGAGCAGGACAAGGATGTGGCTTTGGCCATTCGTTATGCCGTGGACAATGGTGCACAAGTAATCAATATGTCTTTTGGAAAGTCTTTTTCCTTGCATCAAAATGAAGTATATGAAGCAATGGCGTATGCCGATTCAATGGGTGTTTTAATGATTCATGCTGCAGGTAATGACGCGAAGGATGTGGATGTTGAACCGAATTTCCCAACCTCACGTTATGAATTTCAAGAGAAGCCATTTACTCATTTATTAACCATTGGCGCATCAACGCGAATGGAAGGAGAAGCTAGAGTAGCTGATTTCTCCAATTTTGGACTAGAAACAGTGGATGTATTCGCTCCTGGATTGGAAATATACAATACTGTCCCACAAAGTGCATACATGAATTTACAGGGGACTTCCATGGCAGCTCCAATGGTAGCAGGTGCAGCAGCGATGTTAAAGTCGTATTTCCCTAGCCTTAGTATGTGGGAAATCAAAACCATACTTTTACAAACGTCTACACGCTACAAGGATTTTGGCTTTCCAATGAAATCAGTGACGGGTGGAATTGTAAATTTAAAATCGGCAGTGAAGGCTTGTCAAAAAGCAGCTAAGTCGAAAAAATAAGATGCGCACATCGTTACTCTTCCTCTTTTTATTTTTTTCCTATTTTAGTTGGTCGCAGTGGGAAGTTACTTTTCGTCTGAATCAACTCGTAGATAACTGGCATTTATCAGCAACAAATGCGGACTTTCAAAAGTACTTCAATTCAACAACGGAAGATTTTGTTTTCCTAGGCACCGCTCCCGGGGAACGCTGGAATAAAGTCGATTTTCAATCATTTTGTAAACCTTATTTCGACAAAGGAAAGGCTTGGGATTTTAAACCGAGCAATCGAATTTGGAATTTTACAGCGAACGGTACAGTTGCATATTTCGATGAGGATCTTGAAACTTGGATGGAATCCTGTCGCGGAAGTGGTATTTGTGTATTGGATGCAAACGGAGAATGGAAGATAGCTTATTACAATTTGACGGTTTTAATCGAAAATGAAAAAATCAAGAAATTCATCAAGCTTCGCAAAAAATAATGTTCGTTTCTGACAATACTTTAAAGTCCGCCAAAAAATACTTTTACGAGCGACTTTCTACTCAATTTTCTTCTACTGAACTAAAAAACATGTGGACGCAAATCATTTGCAAACGCATGGAATGGAATGCGACAGAATTGATGCTTCAACAGGACGCTAGGCTTTCGGAGTCCGACTTGCTTCATGTAAGAAGTTTTGTTAAGAAACTCATCGATCAGGTTCCCTTTCAATATTTAATGGGTGAAACAAGTTTCTATGGCCTAACGATTTTGTGTGACAAGCGTGCACTAATACCTAGACCAGAAACCGAAGAGTTGGTTCAATGGGTCATCGAAAGTTCGGGACAACCAACAAGAATCATGGATTTGTGCACGGGTTCGGGTTGCATTGCGTTGGCGTTAAAATCCAATTATGCCAAAGCAGATGTGTATGCTTTAGATGTTTCTTCTGAGGCTTTGTCCTTATGTCAAGAGAATGCAGACGCTTTGAAGTTAACAATCACAACGATTCAGGATGATTTACTGCAACCGAGTGATTCTTTTGGTGAGGGACAGTTTGATGTGATCGCATCGAATCCACCCTATATTCCTCACAAGGAAAAAGAAGTCATGTCTGCACATGTACTCAATCACGAGCCTTCTTTGGCCTTGTTTGTGGATGATGCTGACCCCATCATTTTTTATAAAAAAATCGCGCAGTTCGCTGAAAAGAAGTTAGTAGATGGTGGATTTTTGTTTTTCGAATTGCATGAATCTTATAGTCAAGAAGTTTGTGAAATGTTAAACGATTTTAGCTTTCACGAAATTGAAATTCGGAAAGATTTACAAGGCAAATTGCGCATGTTGAAAGCACAAAAAGTGTAACTTTATCCTATGGACCATTTAGGGGTAAAAACGGAAATTGATCGATTGGTGAATGAGTTAAATCATCACAATCAGTTGTATTATATCCAAAACAATCCAATTATTTCAGATATTGAATTTGACCAATTGCTCAAAAAGTTAGAGCAATTAGAAAAAGAACACCCAGAATATGCTTCTGAAAATAGTCCGACCAAAAGGGTGGGAGGTGACCTCACGAAGAAATTCACCGCAGTGGCTCACCGCTACCCAATGTTGTCCTTGTCAAACACCTATTCAGAAGAAGAAATTGAAGAATGGGAAAACCGGATCAAGAAATCAATCGACGAAGAAATTTCGTATGTATGTGAGTTAAAATATGATGGAGTTGCCATCGGCATTCGCTATGAGAATGGTGCAATGACGGCAGCAGTTACTCGAGGAGACGGAGAAAAGGGGGAGTTGGTCACAACGAATGTTCGAACCATTCGCACCATTCCGCTCCAATTGCAGAATGACTTTCCCACCGATTTTGAAATTCGTGGAGAGATATTTATGCCGCATGAACAGTTTGAGGCATTAAATCAAGAGCGCGAAGAAGCAGGTGAAGCCCTTTATGCAAATCCTAGAAATACCGCCTCCGGCACCTTGAAATCTTTGGATTCTAAAGTAGTAGCAGATCGTAAACTCGATTGTTATTTATATGGACTTTACGGACTAAGTGATTTACAAGCGGGACATTTTGAATCCGTGTTGAAAGCAAAGGAATGGGGATTTAGAATTCCGTCTCCAGAAAAAAGATTTATCGAAAAAACGTCAAGTATTCAAGGCATCATGGAATTCATTCATTATTGGAATGAGGCAAGAAATGCATTGCCTTTTGACATTGATGGGATCGTGATAAAAGTAAATTCCTATGAGCAACAACGAAAACTTGGGTTTACTGCTAAGTCCCCACGTTGGGCCATTGCCTATAAGTTTAAAACGAGTCAGGTTGAAACGGTTTTGGAATCGGTAAGTTATCAAGTCGGAAGAACGGGTGCAATTACACCGGTAGCCAATTTGATCCCTGTTCAACTTGGTGGGACAACGGTGAAAAGAGCTTCGTTGCATAACGCCGATCAAATTGAAAAATTGGATTTACATTTAGGCGATTTCGTTCAAGTAGAAAAAGGAGGAGAAATCATCCCTAAAATTGTTGGTGTCAATCTTGGCAAGAGAACTTCAATGGAAAAGGTCATGTTCATCGACGAATGTCCCGAATGCCAATCAAATTTGGTTCGAAAAGAAGGAGAAGCCCAGCATTACTGTCCCAATGAAACAGCTTGTCCACCGCAAGTCAAAGGGAAAATTGCCCATTTCATCAGTCGAAAAGCCATGAACATTGATGGAATAGGAGAGGAGACCATTGAAGTACTGTTCGAAAAAGAATTAATAAAAGATATTAGTGATTTATACCGACTGACATTTGATCAACTCGTGGATTTGGAGCGAATGGGAGAGAAGTCTGCGAACAACATGCTAAAAGGCATTGAAGCATCGAAAAGCATTCCTTTTGAGCGAGTTTTATTTGGATTGGGCATTCGATTTGTAGGAGAAACGGTTGCGAAAAAGTTAGCGCAATCCTTTCAAAACATGGATGCTTTGCAAGCGGCTAGTTATGATGAATTGATCGATGTCGAAGAAATTGGTGAAAAAATAGCGATATCTGTACAGCTCTATTTCCAAGATTCAGCTAATTTAGCTTTAATTCTTCGATTGAAAGAAGTTGGTTTAATGTTTGAATCCGTAAAAAAGGAGCAAGTTTCTAGTGTTCTACTTGGTAAAGTACTAGTTGTTTCGGGTACTTTTGAAACGTTTTCAAGGGATGAAATCAAAGAATTAATTGAGCGTAATGGAGGAAAAGTAGGTTCGTCTGTTTCAAGTAAAACTCATTACTTGATTGCAGGAGCAAACATGGGACCTGCAAAACTTAAATCCGCTACGAATTTGGGAGTGGTGATTATAAGTGAGGATGAATTTATAAAATTGATAAGTTAGTGAACAGTAAAAATATTTGGGAATCAACACGATCCTTGCTCGTTGCTTTCAATTATGAAAATGATGAGCAGCTAAAAGATTTTAGAAAATCGTTAGATGGCATGCTCAATGCGAGCAATGTCGATCGATTAATTATTGTCGTATCCGTTCCGAAGGAAGTGGACAAAAACACCCTTCCCCCACATTTTTTAATCTATTACAATTCTCCAACTGATTTTAATTTTTGGAGCAAACTAAAAGATGTACAATTAGAAACGGAATTGCAGCGAAATTATGATTTGATGATTTGGTTTGGGAATACAGAGTCCAAAATTTTCCCTTATGTTCAAGAAGCTTCCATTCGTCGGAAAATCATCGTGAATGAAAAAGATGCCTCTTTTGATTTACAGTTAAACGCTGAGTCAGAATTGCCCTCTGAAATGCTACAATTTGTTATCGATACACTTAAAAAAATTACAAGCAATGAATAATCCGTTCACGGGTGCTGGTGTGGCCCTAGTTACACCCTTTTTGGCAAATGAAAACATTGATTTTGATGCGTTGCGTGCGCTTGTTCGTTTGCAAATTGATGGTGGCACAGATTTTTTAGTTGTTCAAGGAACGACTGGAGAATCCCCTGTGTTGTCGCAAGCGGAAAAAATGGAAGTGTTGAATGCAGTCATAGATGAAAACATGGGACAGCTTCCCATCGTTTATGGAGTTGGTGGAAATAATACCCGTGCTTTAGAAGCAATTTTTGCTTCACTTCCAAAAGGAGTTGATGGTATTCTATCTGTTTCGCCCTATTACAATAAACCCATTCAAAAAGGAATTGTAGAACATTTTAAAATGGTCGCTTCCTATACAGATTTGCCTATTATTTTGTACAATGTTCCTGGAAGAACAGGTTCAAATATGTCACCTGAAACAACCTTGTTGTTGAGTGAAATTCCAAACATCGTTGCGGTGAAGGAAGCTTCAGGTAATATGGAGCAAATCATGGAAATCATTCGCTTGAGACGCCCCGATTTCGGTGTATTGTCGGGAGATGACAATTTGACCATGCCATTGATCGCTGCAGGTGCGGATGGGGTGATCTCCGTTGTTGCCAATGCTTTTCCTGAAAAATTTGCTTCCATGGTTCATGCTTCCATGGCTGGTGATTTAGATACAGCTAGGAAAGAACATTACGATTTATTCAACATAACGAAAATGTTCTTTGAAGAAGGAAATCCAGGTGGAGTCAAAGTTGCCTTGAACGTTCGGGGATTGATGACGGAGAAAATGCGTATGCCATTACATCCTGTTTCAGATGGATTGCGCCAACGAATCACCGCTGAAACGCAGGCTTTACTAGGATGAATCTCATTCAATATGGACTTCTGTTGATTGTATTCTTTTCATGTTCGAATGCAACACCAAAGAAAAGGCTTTATAAAACGCATCCAAAAGTAGTCCTTGCTCCTCAAGTGACCACAGCACCAGAAGATACGGCCATTCTGGCTAAGATGAATTTGGTTGATGTACAAACCTTGAATCCAGCTATTCTTGTTGATATAAAATATGCTACAGCGGATAATTTCATGAAAATTGTTCTCTATGAGCGCATGAAGAAGGCTTATTTACAAAAGGATGTCGCGGAAAGATTGTCAAAGGTTCAAGACTACTTAACTAAATTATACCCTGGTTACCACTTACTCATTTATGATGCCTTAAGACCGGTGAGTGTCCAACAAAAGATGTGGGATGCTCTGGATTCATTGCCTCCAGCTCGCAGAGCCAAGTTTGTCTCCAATCCCAAGAACCTTAGCCTTCATAACTTGGGCGCTGCCGTTGACATCACCATCGTTGACGAAAAATTAATTCCACTCGACATGGGGGCAGGATTCGATGAAATCAGACAAATCGCTTATCCATCCATGGAAAAACAATTTGTAGCGGAAGGAAAATTGACAGCAAACCACATCAAGAATAGGGATCTTTTAAGAAAGGTCATGTTCTCTCAGGGATTCAGGCAGTTAGAGACCGAATGGTGGCATTTTAATGCTTGCTCAAGACCGGAAGGCGTATCAAAGTACAAAGTCCTTCAAACGGAGCCCTAAGCATTCAATAACTCAAATAAATCTGCGTCGTATCAAAAGCTTGGGTTGTTGCTTCTAAATAGCCCTGGTTGGTGGTGTTCATGATCCAATATAAAATCGAATACAAAGTGTTTCCTTTGTTGATGCAGTAAATCGAAGTGTCCACTGCGCCATAAAAGTTTTGTGCTTGATTGGGGCAACATCCCTCGCATGCTGTGTCCCCAGCTTGTTTTATATAAACAAAATGATCTTGGTTTTGTGGATTGAGGTTCACGAATTTTAATTCCACCCATGATTTCGCCCAAGTAACGAAATTGTAAATATTTTCCTCTTTTAACTTTAAGGCAGAAAAATAAATCGTTTTCTCAATTGGGAAATACTTATTTTTCGTTACCCGAATAACGTATTTTTCCATGCGTTCTCTTGGAACAGTAAATTCGTATTTGCCATCCGATCCAATGGTTTGACTTTCTATGTATTGCTCGGAGCTTGATGCAACGGGAACCTTATAAATGGATACATCAGCACCAACTAACGATTGACCGAAGGTCTCATCCGTGATCACGCCTTTAATGATGAATTCACCCGCTCCTTTTTCACATGAAAACAAGCTGAGCAAAAGCGCTAGAGAGAAAATAGAAATTAAGCGTTCCATTCGTTCACCAAGAAGGTTTTTTCGGATGGGATGAATAAAAAATCTCCTTGTTCGGCTTGTAGGCCATCTTCCATGATGCACTTTCCATGTGAAATGCCATATTGAACATAGTTTAAGTCTTTGAAGAAAGATAACAAGGTTTCGGTGTTACTTGAATCGATTTCAATTTGTACGATTGGTCTTTTTTGATTCAAAACCTCACCTAATTGACTGAATACTTCCCATTCGTGTCCCTCAATGTCACATTTTATGTAATCGATGCGCTCAAAGGTACTGAAGAAGGCAGAGGTGTTAACCATTTGTACGTTTTGCGTCGTTTGATGTTGACCTTCTTTTTCATTTCTCATGATGTGAGGCAAGCCTGTGCGCATCATTCCATTCGTTTTTGGAAGAACCATGGTAATGGAACCAGAGGTTTTTCCCAAAGCCACATTGTGCAATTCGACGTTTTCTTTTTTTCCAATAAAGTAATCTAAAATCGCATGGAATTGAGGAAGCGGTTCGATCGCAATTAACTTTCCGTTTGGAACCAAACGCGAAAAGGTTTTGGCGAAATACCCAAGATTTGCACCAATATCAATCACGACAAAATCATCTTTGATGATTTTTTGAATGAAATAATGGAATTTGAATGAGGGTTTGTTTTTCAATAAGCCAAGGCGGTACATGAAGTAGAAACTTCGATGCAACGTCATGAGGTATTGTCGTTCACTCAATAAGAAATATAACAGTCTTTTCAATTCGCCTTTATTTGAATAACGAAGTTACATTTTTCCACCTTGACATCCTTGTTTTTTACTTAAAAATGCACATTTTGAGGAGAGAATTGTAATTTTAAACCATGAAAAAAATACTCATTGGATTTATTTGCATTTATGCTGGTGTGTTTGAGACCAACGCACAGTTGGACCTTAAACAAATCATGACAGGAAACGAATTTATAGGGAATTCCCCAGAGTCGTATTATTGGTCCTTGGATGGACAATCCATTTATTTTTATTGGAATCCAGAAAACAACTTATCTAGTTCGCTTTATGAGTATCAGTTGAAAGAAAAAAACCACCATAAATTATCGGATAAGGAAGCTCAATCAGTGGTGTTCTATGATCCAAGTCAACGTGATTTTCAACGTCAATTTATGTGTGACAATGGAGTTCTATGGAGCGTGGATAAACAGACCGGGGAACGAATCATTCACCTGCAGACAAGCTCAGATGTGTATCACTTGCAGCGAACGATGAATCCAAATGTAGTTGTGTACAACCAATTTGATCAAGCTTTTTCTTTGGATATATCCTCTGGGAGCATTCATCAACTCACCAATTTTAAGACAGGTGAACAAAAGTCAAGCACCATCGATAGTAACTTTTTACAAAAACAACAGCTTGAACTTTTTCAATATGTTCAAGATCGCAATGAACGTTCTGAATTTGCCAAAAAACAGGCTTTGAAAACCAAGTTTAAATTTCCCAAGGAGCAATACATTGGCGCGAATGAATGGAGTGAAATTCAAGTAGATCCATCCGTTCAATATGCCCTTATTCGTTTAACGGAAAGTACCGATGGAAAACCAACCAATGTTGAGCAATTCGTTACCAATGACGGTTTTACAAAGCATCAAATGGCACGTGATAAAGTCAGTTCAAATGAACCAAATCAGCGCATGCTATTGTATCAAATGGAAAAGGATACCTTGATTCAATTAGACTTTTCGGCTTTGTCGGACATTCGTTTAAAACCGGCATTTCTCAGGGAAAAAGATAGTGTGCCAAACTTTAAAAAGGACCGATCTTTATTTTTACATGCCCTCAAATTCTCCCAGTCAAATCATCTTGCATTATGTGATGTACGCAGTGCAGACAACAAAGACAGATGGATAACGCTCATCAATTTAGAGAATGGAAGTGTGAAGGAATTGGAACATCAACATGACGATGCTTGGATTGGCGGACCTGGAATCTCTTCATGGAATGAAGAAGATGGAAACATGGAATGGATTGTCGATGGAGAATCGTTTTATTTTCAATCGGAAGAATCGGGATATTCCACGATTTATCAATTTGAAATTTCGAAAATGTTAAAGTCTTGTCTATGGCCCGCTCCTAAAACGGAAGTGTATAGTGTTCAATTGTCCAAGGATAAAAAATGCCTTTATTTGGAATACAATCAATGTCAAACTGGATTCACTGGAAATCACTCCTTTGGTAGATTCGACCTCGCTACGCTTAAGTTTGTTCCCTATCAGCAACTTGGAAAAGGTTACAATGAAGTTCTTTTGTCGCCAAACGAAAAAAACATCCTTGTGAGGAAATCTTCCGCGAATCAACCTTGGGAATTATATGTGGGCTTGAACAATCCTTCAAAAACAGAACTTAAACAGATGACCCATTCGACCACCAAAACGTTTAATGACTATGCTTGGATCGATCCAGAAGTGATTTCCATCAAGGCATCTGATGGATCGGATATTTATGCCCGTTTGTATGAGCCAACGAAAGAAGTTAAAAATGGTGCGGCCATCTTTTTCGTACATGGTGCTGGATATTTGCAAAATGCACATCATTATTGGAGCAATTATTACCGAGAATACATGTTTCATCACTTGTTGAGGGAAAAAGGATATACCATTATTGACTTGGATTATCGTGCGAGTGAAGGATACGGTAGAGATTACCGAACGGCTATTTACAGGTATATGGGAGGAAGGGACTTGGAAGATTTTATCGATGCAAAATCTTTCGTTGTTAAAAATTACGCAATCGATTCAACTCGCATCGGAATGTACGGAGGATCTTATGGTGGATTCATCACCTTGATGGCGCTTCTCACGAAACCAAATGAATTTGCTTGTGGTGCCGCGTTGAGATCGGTAACGGATTGGGCTCATTACAACCACGAATACACGAGTAACATTCTCAATAGTCCAGAAACAGATCCAGAAGCATACCGCAAAAGTTCACCCATTTATTTCGCTGAAAACTTGCAAGATCCTTTGCTGATGTTGCATGGTATGGTCGATGACAATGTTCAATTTCAGGATGTTGTCCGCTTGAGTCAGCGCTTCATTGAATTAGGTAAAGAAGATTGGGAATTAGCTGTTTATCCAGTCGAATCCCATGGATTTAAAGAGTCTTATTCTTGGTACGATGAATACCGACGCATTTTAGAATTAATGGAAACAAATTTAAAGTAACCTTATGTTAGTAAGAGAGTTAGTCGATAAAGCGGAAATGTTGAAGCACCTGTCGGTGTTGAATGAACTCTATCCAAATTTGACAGAGGAGGAGTATGCTCGTGAATTAGATGAGATGCTTCCACATCGCTATGGACAAATCGCTGTTTTTGACGGAGAGGTTTGTGTTGCCATTTCTGGGTTTTGGATCGGAAACAAGTTGTGGATCGGAAAATATATAGAGCTGGACAACATCGTTGTTCTTTCGGAATACCGTAGTCAGGGTATAGGTAAAATGCTATTTGACTTTTTGGAAAGAAAGGCGATTGAAAATGATTGCAAGATGCTCTCGTTGGATTCGTACACGAGTAATTTCAAGGCACATAAGTTTTTCTATAACGAAGGATATGTACCCAAAGGATTTCATTTTGTGAAGATTTTGGATAACGAAGCGATAAGGTAAAAAAAAACCGAGTTTAACTCGGTTTTTTTATTTCTTATTTGAAGGAATTAACCGTGTTTAGCAGATAAATAGCGTTCTGCATCGAGTGCGGCCATACAACCAGTTCCTGCTGCTGTAATGGCTTGACGATAGGTTTTGTCCGCAGCATCTCCAGCTACAAAAACGCCAGGTACATTTGTCTTGGAACTTCCAGGTTGCGCATATTTGATGTATCCCGTTTCATCTAAATCGATGAATTCTTTGAAAATTTCGGTGTTTGGTTGGTGTCCAATCGCCACGAAAAATCCAGTTGCTGGGATTGTTTTTTCTTCTTTGGTGAGCATGTTTTGAACACGGGCACCCGTTACTAATTGACCGTCACCCAATACTTCAAGGGTTTCTGTATTGAACAATATTTCAATGTTTGGTGTTTTCATCACGCGCTCGGCCATGATTTTTGACGCTCTAAACTGATCCTTGCGAACCAACATCGTTACTTTAGTGCAAAGTTTTGAAAGGTAATGCGCTTCTTCACATGCTGAATCTCCTGCACCGACAATAATGGTTTCTTGGTTGCGGTAAAAGAATCCGTCGCAAACGGCGCAAGCCGAAACACCTCCACCTAATTTCAAGTATTTTTGTTCACTTTCTAATCCGAGGTATTTTGCAGATGCCCCAGTCGAAATAATGACCGTTTCAGCATGTATTTCTGTCCCGTTCTCTGTCCAACATTTGTGTACAGAACCACTGAAATCAACCTTTGTAATAAACCCAGAACGGATATCGGTATTGAAACGTTTTGCTTGTTCTTCGAGTTGCATCATCATTTCAGGACCTGTAATTCCTTGCGGATAACCAGGGAAATTTTCAACTTCATTGGTTGTGGTCAATTGACCTCCAGGTTGTAATCCTTGATACATTACAGGTTTCATGTCGGCACGTGCTGCATAAATAGCAGCGGTATATCCTGCTGGACCTGATCCAATAATTAAGCATTCTAGGTTTTCAATAGTACTCATGTCTTCATTGTTTTTTTGCTGAACAAAATTAATGGAATGATCCTAATTTTGTTGGCTTTGTACTTACATATTCTGAACAACTTCTCAACAATGCGTAACCTTACATTCCTGTGTTCGTCCTTCAAAATAAATCTGTATTTTCGCAATCCAAAATGATGAATATGAACAAGAGAATTATTTTATATGTGTGTTCGACACTTGTATTTACAAGTTTTGCACAAAAAAAAGAAGAGGCTCCCAACCATGCGCCTTTAAATTGGTATTTAAATGATCCTAAAACGGACGGAGGAATTTATGGAGTAGGAGCGGAGCGCGCTTACGACTTGCTCAACGCTGCAGGCAAAAAACCAAAACAAGTCATTGTAGCGGTCATTGACAGTGGGGTGGAAACCGATCATCCAGATTTAAAAGATGTGATTTGGGTGAATGAAGATGAAATCCCTGGAAACGGAATCGATGATGACAAAAATGGTTACGTAGATGATGTTCATGGCTGGTCGTTTTTAGGAGGAGCTACAGAGGACATTAACAATGAAGCTTCTGAATTGTCGCGTATGTACCACAGTGAGTCCATGTATTTTAATGGAAAGAGCGGATCAACGTTAACAGAAGCAGATAAAGAGCGTTATGAAGCTTTCTTGAAGTTGAAGAAAAGTTTTGAGGATGATTTGAAAAATTCCCAACAACAACTCGCTTCCATGAATGCTTTTATGGGTTACGTCAATAATGTTAAGAATGCCTCTAATGGTGTTTTTACGAAAAAGACGAATAAAGATTACACTCCAATAACGGATCAAGAAAAACGCATTCAAAACCGCTTAAAAGTGATTTTGTTGACGATGTCTCCAGCAACTTTAGAATCAGAAATCCAACATGCCATGGAATCTGTACAGGGAAGCATTAAAATGGCGAATGTCAATGCAGATAGCATTCGTGCAGTCATCGTGGGAGATAATCCAAATGATTTAACGGAAAAATATTACGGGTGTAACCGATATGAAGGTCCAGATGCTATGCATGGAACACACGTTTCAGGAATCATCGCAGCATCGCGAGGGAACGGAATCGGAATTGATGGGATTGCAAATTGTGCACGCATTATGGTCGTAAGAGCAGTTCCAAACGGAGACGAACGCGACAAAGATGTTGCCAATGCGATTTATTATGCGGTAGATAACGGTGCGACAGTCATCAATATGTCCTTCGGGAAATACTACACGCCAAACAAAGAATTAGTGGATGCGGCCATTCGCTATGCAGAAAGCAAGGATGTGTTATTGGTTCATGCTGCTGGTAATGATGCGAAAAACAAAGATGTTGAAGATTCATATCCTACGCGCATTTTAAACGATGGAAAATGGGCGTCGAATTGGATTGATGTTGGTGCAAGTAGTTCTTCTAAAAAAGGAAAAAAATTACTGGCGGATTTCTCGAATTACGGAGCAAAATCTGTTGATTTCTTTGCGCCAGGTGTAGATATTTATTCTACTGTTCCAGATGCAAAATACGAGGATGCTTCAGGTACGTCCATGGCTTGTCCTGCAACCGCCGGTGTTGCAGCAATCATTCGTGGTTACTTCCCTGAATTGTCTGCTTCCGAAGTGCGTGATGTATTGATGAAAACCGTTGTGGTTTATTCGAAGGAAATCCTTATTCCAAGTGCAAACAAATCAGCGAAAATGAATGAGACGTGCATAACAGGAGGTTTCGTTAACGCTGCTGAGGCGGTTGAATACCTACTTAAAAAATAATTTCATTAGAGAGAAGTTAAAAAGCCGCCTAATCAAGCGGCTTTTTTTACAACCTAACTTTTGATTCCATCATTCTGCAGAACTAAATCGATTCCATTTCTGATAATTTCTTACTTTTGTCCACATCGAATTAAACCAATCTCATGACCGACAATCCTATTTTAATCGTTCTTTTTGCAGTGATCATTGTCTTCATGTTGCTGTTGGACTTGGGCGTTGTAAATAAGCGCAGTCATGAGAT
>Ga0208592_1000163_pt1 | contig 20299 bp, 20 predicted proteins | sample LakMenE18May10ns_FD_150712 | JGI IMG/M metagenome (GOLD analysis project Ga0208592, IMG submission 150712) | Freshwater microbial communities from Lake Mendota, WI - 18MAY2010 deep hole epilimnion ns (SPAdes) | ecosystem: Environmental > Aquatic > Freshwater > Lentic | place: Lake Mendota...
CTAGCAAATGTGGCTGAACAAGTTAACCGATCTAAAGTGTTAACTGATGAGAAAAATGCAACTGGTTCTTGGCTAAGTAGAGCTGTAGATAATATTTTAGCAGCGCAAAAAATAAGCAGAGATTTTGATCAAAAAGATCTTCAAACTTGGATAGATAATTTCTCAGTGCGCCCAGTATTTACTGCCCATCCAACGGAGGCAGCCCGTCGCTCCGTATTAGGAAAGATGACAACAATTTCTGAACTTCTACAGCAACCTGATAGCCAAACTCAAACTAAACGTCTTGCTGAAACTATTGATTTACTTTGGCAAACAGATGAACTTCGCTTAGGCCGGCCTGAACCATTAGATGAAGCAGTTAACTCAATTTATTACTTAGATGAGTTACTACAACAGACAGTGCCAGAGGTATTAGCTGAGTTTGCTTCTGAAGTAAAAAGATTAGGTGTTGATCTTTCTCTTTCTGCTAAGCCACTTTCTTTTGGAACTTGGATAGGTGGGGACCGCGATGGCAATCCAAATATCACAGCTGATGTAACTAGATCTGCTATTTTGCTACAAAACTCTCACTTCACAAGAACTCTCTTGTTGCACCTAGATCAGTTAGTGCAGGGCGTATCTATCTCAACAAAACTAACTGGGGTTTCAAAAGAGTTAGAAAAATCTGTACTAGATGATCTTGAAAAATTACCTGAGATTGAAAGTAGATATCGAAGAATTAACGCTGAGGAGCCATACCGCTTAAAGGTAACTGCAATCAGGCACAAGCTTTTAATAACCCAACAGCGCCATACTGATAATTCAGCTCATGTTCCAGGCCGTGACTATAAAAATAGTGCTGAATTACTTAGTGATTTTGAAATTATGCGTAAATCATTAATGGCTAATAATGGTCAATTAATTGCGACCGGATTATTAGAACGAATTACTAGAGCAATTACTGCATTTGGATTAAGTCACGCCAAGATGGATATTAGAGAGCACTCAGATGCTCACCATTACCTATTAAAACAATTATTTATTGATTCAAGTGCTGAGATCATTAATAAAGAATTAGAATCAAGTAAATCAGTTGACTTAACCAAACTTGATGAGCAAGCAAATAAATGCCTTAAAACATTTATAACAAGCGGTGAGTTAATAGATCAGTTTGGCCCAGAGGTTATTGAAAGTTACATAATCTCAATGACAAAATCTGCAAATGATGTTTTAGCTGCGGTATTAATTGGCAAATTAGCAGGGTTAATATCACTAGATGCTAATAAATCATTTGCGAAAATTGGTTTTGTGCCACTGCTTGAAACTGTTGCAGAGCTGCGAGCGGCAGATCAGATATTAGATGATTTACTAAATAATAAGAGTTATCGAAAGATTGTAATGATGCGTGGTCAGGTGCAGGAAGTAATGCTTGGTTACTCTGACTCAAACAAGGACGCTGGTATTACAACTAGCCAATGGGAGATCCATAAAGCCCAACGAAAACTTCGTGACGTTGCACATAAACATGGTGTGAAGCTTCGACTATTTCATGGTCGTGGTGGATCAGTTGGTCGTGGTGGTGGACCAACCTATGACGCCTTAATCGCGCTCCCTTGGGGATCAATTGATGGTCAGATAAAAATGACAGAACAAGGTGAGGTAATTTCAGATAAGTATGGCCTGCCAGCACTTGCTAAAGAAAACTTAGAATTAACTCTAGCTGCAGCCTTAGAGGCAACAATCTTAAATAGAAAACCACGCCAATCATCACAGGATTTAAGTAGTTGGGATGAGTGCATGGATTTAATTAGTGAGCATGCATTTTCGGCATATCGAAAATTAGTTGATCAAGAAGAGCTACCTGCATATTTCTATTCCTCAACTCCTGTTGAACAACTTGGAAATATGTTTTTAGGTTCTAGGCCTTCACGTCGCCCTGATGCAGCGTCTGGTCTTGAATCCCTTAGGGCTATTCCTTGGGTATTTGGTTGGACCCAATCGCGCCAAATTGTGCCAGGTTGGTATGGGGTTGGTTCAGGACTTAAAGCTGCCAGGCTAGCTGGTAAATCTGATCTGCTACAAAAACTTTTAAAGGATTGGCACTTCTTTAGTACCTTCATTAGTAATGTTGAGATGACACTTGCTAAAACAGATTTAGCAATAGCTCAACGTTATGTTACGACCTTAGTTGATCCTTCCCTTCATAAAATATTTGATCAGATTAAGGCTGAATATGAGTTAACTGTTGCAGAGCTACTGCTTATGACAAATAAAACTGAAATTTTAGGAAATCAGCCAATCTTGGCTAGAACCTTACAAGTTAGAGATACATACCTAGCGCCAATTCAATTACTACAAATCTCTTTACTTAAGCGAGTAAGAGAACAAAAAGATATTGATCCATTACTAGCACGGGCGCTGCTACTGACAATTAATGGCGTGGCAGCTGGCCTTCGAAATACTGGCTGATTTAAGAATTAAAAGCTGTTTGCGCCTTATCAATTCCATTTAGTATTAAAGCGCTAATTGCCTGCGCGCCGCGATTTGTAAAACTATCGATCTCTCCTCGCTCATCCTTGCTAAATGCTTTTAAAACAAAATCTGCTGGATCTTGCTCACCCATCGGCCTTCCTATTCCCATTCTAATTCGGTAGTAATCAGCACTTGCAAAGGATGCAGTAAGGGACTTAAGCCCATTATGTCCGTTATCACCACCTCCTAGTTTTATTCGAAGGTTATTAAATGGCAGATCTAATTCATCATGAATTGCAATTATTTTATCTACATCGATTTTATAAAAATCGGCTAAGGACTTAGCTGGGCCACCACTTTCATTCATATACCCAAGTGATTTAGCTAAAACTACACTTTGCCCATCTAATTTAATCTCAGATATCTGCATCCGAGATTTATGGGATGAAAACTTTTGATTTTCAGATAACTGATCTAAAACAAGTTGGCCAATATTATGTCGAGTTTTTTCATAGGTAGGCCCAGGATTACCTAAACCAATTACCAACCAACGATCAGCCATAAGTTAAGGCTAGTCCTTACTTACTTCTTCTTGTCCTTCTTATCATCTGTGCCAGCAGCAGGAGCTGCGGCAGCATCACCTTCAGCAGGAGCGGCAGCGGTGGCGGCATCACCTTCAGCAGGAGCTGCAGCAACAACTACAACCTCTTCCTCAGCAGCGCGAACAGATAGATGAACAACAGTCATCTTTGGATCACTTATTAATTTAACACCCTCTGGAATTACGACATCAGAGGCGTAGCGTGAATCTCCAGCCATCATGCCTTCCATGCTTAGCATTAAGAATGCAGGAATGTTTGTTACATCTGCCTCAACCTCAATTGAGTTATTTGTGTGTTCTAAGATTCCATCTTGATCATACTTACCTTCAGTGTGAACTGGAACGGAAACAATAACTTTCTCACCACGTCTAACAATTACTAAATCAATATGCTCAAGCAAACCTGTTAATGGATCACGGCTAACAGATTTAGGAAGTGTTAACTCTGTGTGATCATCTAATACAACATCAATTAGAACGTTTGAAGTTTTAAGTGCAATACCAAGCTCACGAGAAGGGAGTGCAACATGTTGTGGTTTCTCACCATGTCCATAAATTACTGCCGGAATAAATCCATCACGGCGAGATCTGCGGGATGCACCTTTGCCAAACTCAGTTCGACGTGCGCCCTTGATTGAAATTTCAGCCACTTTACTTCTCCCTCGATAACGGTTTTATCCCTCGCGGAACGAAGCGCTAGGTTAGCGAATAGATAGGTAAAAGGACAAATCAATGGTGCGCCCGCAGGGATTCGAACCAGGCTATGGCTGATTTTGAAGTGCAGAAATTTCGGTTTTAGCAATTTCTGTAGCATCGCTTAAAAAGCAGGTTGGATTATCCAAAATCAGTTGCCAGCCTTGAATCTTCTCGGCTTTACCCTCTGAAAGTAATCTTTCGTTAAAGAGTTTCACAATTGCCTCGCACTTTTTTGTGTCTTCATTTGTTTGAGCCGGATCTGCGCTATTTGAGCAGCCTGATAAAAATACAGCCAGGATTAGGGCGGGTGATAAAACTTTTTTTAACATATTGCAATTATACATAAAACTTAAAGTGCGCCCGCAGGGATTCGAACCCCGAACCTTCTGATCCGAAGTCAGATGCTCTATCCGTTGAGCTACGGGCGCAAGTTTGATCTATTAAAAAACTATTTTAACTGTGTCCATCAAAAAGACTAGTAACTGATCCATCTTCAAACACCTCTTTAATTGCCCTGGCTAAAAGTGGTGCAATTGAAAGAACTGTTAGGTTATTAAAGCGATTTTCCTCAGATATTGGCAGTGTGTTAGTTACTACAACCTCAGAGACTCTAGATTTCTTTAATCTATCAACAGCTGGGCCTGAAAGCACGGCATGTGTTGCAGCAATAATTACATCCTTAGCACCTTCTTCAATTAACGCATCTACTGCTTTAGTTACGGTGCCAGCTGTGTCGATCATGTCATCAATAACAACACAAGTCATGCCTTTAACATCTCCAACAACTTTGCCAACTGTTGCCTCATTTGGAACCTTTGGATCACGGGTTTTATGGATAAATGCGATACTGCAGCCGCCAAGTAATTCACTCCATCTCTCTGCCACTCTAACCCGGCCAGAGTCTGGGGAAACAATTACTAAATTCTTGCGATCAACTTTGCTACCGACATAATTTGTTAAAAGTGGAAGAGCGAATAAGTGATCAACTGGTCCATCAAAGAATCCTTGAATTTGAGATGTGTGTAGATCTACGCACATTAAGCGATCAGCTCCTGCTGTTTTAAAAAGATCTGCCATTAATCTTGCCGAGATTGGCTCACGACCTCGGTGTTTTTTATCCTGGCGGGCATAACCATAAAAGGGAAGGATTACCGTAATTCGTTTTGCAGATGCTCGCTTGAGCGCATCAACCATAATTAACTGCTCCATGATTTGTTTATTTACAGGAGCGCTATGACTTTGAAGTACAAATGCATCAGAGCCGCGAACACTTTCTTCAAATCTGATAAAAATTTCACCATTAGCAAAGTCATATGCTGATGTTGGAGTAATTGGGATACCTAACTCGTAGGCAACCTCATCTGCTAACTCTGGGTAAGCCCGGCCAGTAAATAAGCGCAAACTTTTCTCGGAGGCTAAGCGAATCTCGTTCAGGTTAGCTTCCCCCTCACTGTGGTGAATCTAGGTTAACTCTACTAGAAATTAATCACTCTTTTGCACCAGCCTTTTTTGCTGCTGCAGCAGATTTGCTTCCTTTTCGTTTACGTAGCACCCAACCTAAGATATTTACTTGGCGAGAGCGTGCGATTGCAATCGCACCCGCTGGCACATCCTCATTGACCACTGAGCCGGCTGCGGTATAGGCGCCATCACCGATACTTACTGGAGCCACCAGCATGGTGTCACTACCAATTCTCACATGATCACCAATCTCAGTTTGATGCTTATTTTCACCATCATAGTTAACAAATATTGTGCCAGCACCAATATTGCTCTCTTGCCCAATTTGAGCATCCCCCACATATGAAAGATGGGCGACCTTTGATCCCACACCGATTGCTGAATTTTTAATCTCAACAAAGGCGCCCACTTTACTTTCACTATCTAATACGCTGCCTTTGCGCAGATATGTATATGGCCCGACCTTCGCATCTTTGCCTATCTTTGAATCGGTGCAATTTGATTCAATGACCTTAGCCCCAGTATCTATTTGGCATGAGTTAATTATTGAGCGTGGGCCAATAATGGCGCCAGATTTAATTTTACTATTACCGGTAATTGATGTGCCAGGATAAATTAAAACATCAGAATCAATAACAACATCGGCGTCAATCCAAGTAGTAGTTGGATCAATAATGCTTACCCCATTTAGCATATGTTGATGATTTATTCGATCTCGCATAATTGCCGCACATTCAGCTAATTGGCTTCGATCATTTATACCTAAAGTTTCGGTGTAATCATTGGAAAGAATTGCATAAGCACTTTTTCCACTCTCATTAATTAAGCCAATTACATCAGTTAGATATAGCTCCTTTTGGGAGTTATTACTCTTAAGGTTAGTAATTACCGAGCGGAGTAATTTAATATCAAATAAGTAGACTCCGGTATTAATCTCATCGATATCTTTTTCAGAATCTGAAGCATCTTTTTCCTCAATAATTTTTAAGATCACACCATCATCACCCCTAATTATCCGGCCGTATCCACTTGGATCAGGAAGTAGGGCAGTTAAGACTGAAGCTGGGCTCTCATTATCTTGATGGGCTTTTATAAATTCACTTAATGTTTGATTGGTAAGTAGCGGGGTATCACCGGCTAAAACTAGGACAGTGCCATCACCTTTATGTTCTGCTAAGGCGAGCGCGGTTGCAGATCCTGTGCCATCTCGTTTTTCTTGCACTACGCACTTTGTATTTGGCGCAATCTTTAACAGGTGCTGCGTTACCGCCTCTTTTTGGGCGCCAACTACCACAGTTAAGTTTTTTGCAGAAAGTGGAGTAAGCGCTGCTAATAAATTCTGGATAACACTTCGACCAGCTATTTCATGTAATACCTTTGAGGTTTCAGATTTCATTCGCTTGCTATCACCGGCCGCTAGGACAATGACAAGTTCTAACTTACTCATCACTACCCCCTTTACTTGGTGGCTCCGCCACCAGGTATCGATCCTGGACCCTGAGCTTCAAAGGCTCATGTGCTAGCCACTACACAATGGCGGAACCTGAATTATCCCTTATAACTGGTTAAATTAAAAACTTTCAATAATTCGTGCGCCATGAGTAGGTCCATTTGCTCTGACAACAGAGGAAACAACCCCGCTGCTGCTTAATGCAACGGTTAAGTCGATTGCATGCTCATCATCTGATACTAAAAATGCAACAGTAGGTCCTGAACCAGAAACAATCCCGCCAAGTGCGCCATATTCTGTACCTACATCTAGTACCAATCTAAGCGCTGGTCGTAATGAACAAGCTGCAGGTTGTAATTCATTTGTTAATGCTTTACCTAATGCTTTTGCATCCCCGGCTCGTAATGCTTGCATCAACTGCTCACTAACAACTGGTGGTGCAATAGATAGTCCTTCACGCAATCGATCACACTCTTGATAAACGGCAGGAGTTGATAATCCTTGACCTGAAAGGGCAAGCACCCAGTTGTAATTTCCTTTAGCAAGTGCTGGAGTTATCTGATCCCCCCGCCCTGTTCCTATTGCAACTCCACCACAAATTGAAAATGGCACATCAGAGCCAATCTTGCTCCCTACTGACTCCATTTCATCTCTAGAAAGACCAAGTTCAAATAAGGAATCCAGGCCAACAATTACCCCAGCGGCGTCCGCGCTACCACCAGCCATTCCGCCGGCAACTGGAATCTCTTTTTTTAACTTAATACTTAAATCTTTTGGCAGATCATAATTTTCAATCATTAACTGCGCAGCTTTAACCGCCAGATTAGAGTTATCAACTGGCACACCATTTGAGGTTTGACCTGTGATACTGATCTTGATTCCATCATTACTATCTGTAGTTGCAACTGTGACATCATCAAATAAGGAGATTGCTTGAAATACGGTGGTCACCTCATGGAAGCCATCACTGCCAAGTGGGCCAACAGATAATTGCAGATTTACCTTGGCCGGAACCCGGGCGGTAACTCCTCGTGATCTCATACCCTAGAGCGTATTGCTTAGATAACTCACTTGGTGGAATTGTGCTTAATTAATTGCTTACCAATTTGAAAAAACTGAGCAATTGCCAACGCCTCACCGCGAATAGTTGGATCTACCCCAGCTGCTATTAAATTACCCTCTGCATCATCAAATAACTCACCTACGGCAGAGCGCATCATCTTGCGTCGTTTTGCAAATGCCTTATCAATTACAGAGAAGGTGGCAACTCTTTGATCTTCATCTCCTAAAGACTCATGTCGAACAAAGCTAACTAAAGATGAATCCACATTGGGAACTGGCCAAAAAACTGATCTGCCAACTGAGCCAGACAACTCTAAATCTGCCCACCAATTAGCTTTTGCAGTAGGAGATCCATACTCCTTGTTATTTGGCTTAGCTGCTAAACGATGAGCCACCTCACTTTGAACCATCACTACTCCACGATTTAAGGTGGGAAATAGCTCTAACATGTTAAGCAGTACTGGTACAGAGATGTTGTAAGGAAGATTTGCTACTAGCACAGTTGGATTTGCTGGCAATTTTGTTAGCTGCATGGCATCCTGGCTGATTACCGTTAGTTTATTTGTATCAAAGCCATGCTGGGCAGCTGTTATTGGCAATTGATTTGCTAATCGATCATCAATTTCAACTGCTAGTACTTGTTTAGCTTTTTCTAGTAAAGCCAAGGTGAGTGAGCCAAGTCCTGGGCCGATTTCAAGTGCGATATCGGTAGATTCAACGGCGGCGAGTTTTACAATCTTTCGACAGGTATTTGCATCAACTACAAAGTTTTGGCCTAACTTTTTAGTGGGTTTTAAATTCAATTGCTCAGCTAAAGCTCTAATCTCAACTGCGCCTAGCAGATTACTCATTTAAAACTTTCCAAATATGCGCTCAGCATTTTCTGAGATTGCACCAGCTAGGTAATCAACTGATTCATTTCTTAAATCTGCAATTACCCTTAAAGTATTTGGAATCTGGGCGGGAGTATTTAATGCCCCTCGATTTGGCATTGGGGCAAGAAATGGTGAATCTGTCTCCACTAATAACTGCTCAATTGGCACAAGTACTACCGCCTCCCGAAGCTCTGGCGCATTTTTAAATGTCACAGTGCCAGCAAAGGAGAGAATGTATTCATTGGCAATGCACTCCTTGGCCATTTCGGCATCACCTGAGTAGCAGTGAAAAATAGTGTTGGCAGGTGCACCCTCTTGAATTAACAGATCAAGGACGGCCCTATGTGAATCGCGATCATGAATCACTAATGCTTTTTTATGTTCTTTAGCCATCTTTATATGGCGGGCAAATGAGTACTTTTGTTTATCACGTAAATTCTCTGGGGTGCGGAAAAAATCTAAACCAGTCTCACCAATTGCTCTTACTCTAGGATTTGCCGCTAACTCCTCAATAACCTTTAAGTCTTTCTCTAAATCTTCAACAACTGGTGCTTCATTTGGATGTAAGGCCACAGCTGCTACTACCTGGCCAATGAAACTTTCAGCACATTTAACAGACCAGATTGATTGCTCAGCGGAGTAACCAACTTGAACAACTCGATCTATACCAACTGCTGCAGCCTCTGCAAGAGTTTGTTTAATTAAGGGTGAATCTGGCTCACTGTTATGAATTAATTCAAGGTGGGCATGTGAATCAACTGTTTTAGTTTTTAACGCTTGCGGAAGTGGCCCAGGTTTTCGATCAAGATCGCGGTTATGACGATCTGCCATAAATTACTTTGCCTCTTCTAATCTAGGAAATAACACATCTGTTTTTGTGACAGTACTACCTGCTGGTAATTGTCCCCAATTTGCAACCTTATCGATTCTTTGCATAGAGATATCTCCAAGTTTTTCTTGCGCACCTAAACTTACCCATAACTTTGTAGTTACCTCAGGCATTACCGGATGCAGTAAAACCGCTAAGGCACGAAGTGATTCGGCGGTGTTGTACAAAATTTCATCTAACTCTGCTTTTCTAGAGGCATCTTTGGCAACTACCCATGGCTCTGACTCAGTTACATAACCATTTACTCGCTTACAAAAATCCATAATTGCATTTATGCCGCCTTGAAAATCTAAATCACAGATTGATTTATCTGCAGTTTGCACAGTTGTAGAAAGTAGTGAAGCTAGCTCAGAATTTTTAGCAACAGCTGGAATCTTGTTATCGCAGTATTTCTCAATCATGGCAATTAACCTTGAGGCGAGGTTGCCAAAATCATTTGCGAGTTCACTGGTGTAGCGGGCTGCCATATCCTCCCAAGAAAATGAGCCATCACTTCCAAAAGGAATTGCCTTTAAAAAGTAATATCTAAAAGCATCAACACCAAAATCTTTAGTGATATCAATAGGTGCAATTCCGGTTAACTTACTCTTTGACATCTTTTCACCGCCAACTAGCAGCCAGCCATGAGCAAAGATCTTCTTTGGCACAGCAACACCTGCTGCCATAAGCATGGCCGGCCAGATAATTGCGTGAAAGCGCAAAATATCCTTACCAACTAGATGCACATCAGCTGGCCAGGTGCTGGCAAACTTCTTACCTCCGTTTGAACTTGGTTCATCACCTAAACCAACAGCGGTTGCATAATTTAATAAAGCATCAAACCAAACATAAATAACCTGCTTTGTATCCCATGGAACTGGAATACCCCAATCAAAGGTGGAGCGAGAAATTGATAGATCCCGCACTTCACCTTCTAAAAATGAAACTACCTCATTTCGTGCACTCTCTGGCTGGCAAGCTGAAGGATTTGCTTTGTAGTAATCAAGAAGTGGTTGACGAAATGCTGAAAGCTTAAAAAACCAGTTGTCCTCACTTAACATTTCCACCGGCTTTGAATGAATCTTGCATTTTCCTTCATCTAAATCACCAGGCAACTTAAACTCTTCACAACCTATGCAATAAGGACCTTCAAATTTTCCAGCATATATATGGCCTGCATCTTTTAAGCTTTGTAAAAATCTTTGAACCCGGTCGGTATGTCTGGCCTCAGTAGTTCTAATAAAATCATCATTGGCAATATTTAAATCTTTCCAAACTGGCTTCCAGGCCTCTTCAACTAATTTGTCACACCAATCTTGGGGTGAGGTTTTATTTGACTGAGCGGTGTTTAAAACTTTTTGTCCATGCTCATCAGTTCCAGTTAGATACCAAACTGATTCACCTTTTTGGCGATGCCAGCGAGTTAAAACATCCCCTGCCACAGTTGTGTAGGCATGGCCGATGTGGGGTGCATCATTTACATAGTAAATGGGCGTGGTTAAGTAAAAAGATTTTTCAGCCATGATCAGATCTTATCCTCACTCTTATAGGTAACCATGGCATCAAATACAACTCGCTTAGCAACTGCATATTTCTTCGCTACTTGTGCGATTGCCTCTTTACGGCTTTCACCAATTTCTTCAAGCTCTAAAACCATTTTAATTAGATCCTCATCAGCAATCTGTCTGCTTGCTGGATCAAAACCAGCAAGTACAACTGTTATCTCACCCAAGATCTCTTTTGATTTAGCCCAAGTGATTAGCTCTGCGATGCTTCCGCGAACCACCTCTTCATAATGCTTACTCATTTCCCGACAGATCGCACCACTTCGATCTAATCCAAATGCGGCTCCCGCATCAACTAGACATTCGGTAATTCTGTGTGGTGCTTCAAAAAAGATAACAGTTCGCTCCTGCTGGGCTAGCTCTTCAAACCATTTAGCTCTTGCCCCTTGTGTTCTTGGCGGAAAACCTTCAAAGCAAAATCGATCAGTTGGTAATCCAGAAAGTAATAGCGCAGTTGTAACCGCACTTGGTCCAGGCAAAACTTTTATCTCGACATTAGATTGCAAAGCAGCTCTTATCAATCGATACCCTGGATCTGAAATACCAGGAGCACCTGCATCAGTTGCAACTAAAACATCTTTTTGTGACTTTAGGAGATTTGTTAACTCTTCAATTTTCTCACTTTCATTTCCTTCAAAAAAAGAAATTACTTTGGCGTTATGTTTAATGTTTAAGTCTTGGCAAAGCCTGGCAAACTTACGTGAATCCTCCGCAGCTACATACTGAACCTGTTGAATACTTTGGATTAGGTGGGCAGAGGCATCCCTTGAATCGCCAATCGGTAAGCAGGCCAGGATTAACATCTGCTAATTCTCTCAGGTTATTTCACAACTGATGTTCTATCTGGTCTTAGGCTGACCCTATGAATAAGAGTCGGTTGCGAGAATTTGCACCTATCACCTTAATTCTTGGCTTTGCCCTCACACTTCGGCTTTGGCGACTAAACCAACCAAAAGGTTATATTTTTGATGAGATCTACTATGCAAAAAATGCAGCCTCACTGATTAATGATGGCGTTGAGTTAAATGCGCAAGGTGATGCTGAGTTTGTCGTGCACCCACCCTTGGGAAAGTGGCTAATTGGGTTGGGCATTAAGGCATTTGGCAACAATGAGTTTGGCTGGCGAATTTCAGCAGCGCTAGTTGGTAGCGCCTCTGTCTTATTGATTTTTATGATTACGAAATCACTTTTTAACTCTTTGTTTTTAAGTAACACTGCAGCTGCTTTGATGTCACTAGATGGCTTACACCTGGTGATGTCACGGGTTGCACTCCTTGATATCTTCCTGATGTTTTTTATTTTATTAGCATTTTATTTAATACTTCAAAATAACTTGTGGTTAAGTGGAGTGGTAATTGGAGTTGCTGGTGCTACTAAGTGGAGTGCTTTTTTCCTAATACCGCTACTGATTTTACTGACTATAAATTTTAGTAAATTTCATTGGAGTATTTTGGTAAAGCGAATTGCTCAATACATACTTACACCACTTGGAATTTACTTTATTTCCTGGAGCGGTTGGATCTTTAACTCAAAGGGATGGGGCAGGGATTCAGGCTCAAATCTGTTTTCTTCACTCTGGAATTATCACCGTGAAATTATCACTTTTCACCGAGAGTTAACTGAAGCCCATGCCTATGCAGCAAATCCCTGGAGCTGGTTAGTACTAGGCCGGCCCACCTCTTTCTACTACCAAACGCCAACAAACTGTGGTGCATCCTCTTGTTCGCAAGAGATCTTGGCAATTGGAACACCAATGTTGTGGTGGGTTGGAGTCTTTGCAATTGCTATTACTTTTGGCTTTTTTGTATCCAAGCCAGATCGAATCTCGGCATTTGTTTTAGCAGGAATTGCTGGCACCTATCTACCATGGTTTTTCATTCAAGATAGAACCACTTTCTATTTTTATTCAATTTCAATACTGCCCTTCTTAATACTTTCTGTAATTAACCTTATGAATTGGGCCTTAAACAAAGGCTTAGATCGAAGATACTTATATGGCTATCTAGTATTAGTTGGCGTTAATTTTATTTACTTCTTGCCAATATTGATTGGATTAGAAATTCCATACTCAGATTGGATCGACCGGATGTGGTTGCCTAGCTGGATTTAACTATTGGTTAACAGCTCTATCTTCTTCAGAGAGGTTTGCTGCAATCTCTTGATCAAAAAAGTCATCATCCCTACCTGATAAAGCTTTGACTCGCTCTTGCTCAGCACTCCACTGACCAGTAGTGGTTAGATCAATTATTCGTTTACTTGGAACCGCTTTAGCCGCTGTTGTGTAGACAGGTTTTGGTACTTTTGTTGGCTGCCAACCTTTTCGATCCTTTGGAACTACTACCACTCCAGTAATCTCTGGGCGCTCAGAAAATGGAATCCAATGCTCTTTGCTACTTTTTTCGGTAACTGGATCTGGAATTACTGTAGTTGGAATCTTACTGTTAGTGATTTTCTCTAATGCTTTTAATCTCCTGGCTTTAAGTTGTGAGGCCACTACCTGTTTTCGAACATTTACTACATAAATTAGTAAAGCTGTCATTGGGATTAATGTTGTAGTTAAATCTAAAAATCCAACAGATGCAAAAATCAGAGCGATAAAACTTAAAGAAAATAATGAACCAAATATAAGTTGTCGCTGGAAATAGATTCTGCCTTTATCTTCAATTCTTGGTTCAGTCTTTACACTCGGGTTGTTTTCGGCAACTACCTGCATTGCATTCTTATATCTTTCAATTGCTTTTCCAGAGTTATCTTCATGCTTACTTAACCATTGCGGTAAGAAGTAGGCAGCCCACATCGCGATGATGATTAAGTAGATAAAACCCGAACCCATAAAGCACAACAATAAATGTTAAAGGTTGAATTCAACGGCAAATGAGCAGGTATGTCCTTACTTTATTTTATTTTATTTCTGGATTTTCCTTAACAAAAGTAATGTGATTTCGCCAATCCCCTGCAATATGAAGGTAGTTGTTTCTAGACCCCTCCAATACATACCCAGCTTTTACTGCAACTTTCTTTGATGCCTCATTTTCTGGGCGAAGGTTTATTTCAATACGATGCAACTTAAGGCCATCAAATCCAAACTTAGTTAATAGCTTGACTGCTCTGGTGGTGTAGCCGCGGCTAGCAAAGCGTTGATCGATCCAGTAACCAATATGGGCTCCCCGCATCGCACCAAAAATAATTCCACCTAAAGTTATTTGACCAATTAGTTTTTGCTCACCACCTTCATTTAACCAAATTCCTAGCGAGATAGATCGAAGTGCTCTTATCTCCTTATTCAATTGCATCACCATCCCATAATAAGAAGGAAGTGGTGAATTACTTTCTATCTTTGGTCTAGTTGCTTCCCAAGGTGATAGCCAATCTCGATTGACTGCGCGAACGCCATCCCACTCTGCTTTGTCCCTAAAACGAATTGGCTTTAAGGTAATTTCGTGATCAACTAATTTTTTCAACGTCTATCCTGGTTTAACTTAAGAATATTGACCGAATCACCAGAGTTTAATTTCTCCTCCTTCTCACCAAGTGTGATTAAGCAATTTGCCTTAGAGAGTGTCATAAGTGATTCCTGATTTGCCAATGGCGATACCTGACCATCGGCATTTAACTCACCCCTTATGTAAGAGGCTACGCCTGAAGGAGAAGTAACTGATTTAGTTAACTTCACTTTCTTATTTGGCTTATCTGTACTTACGCCAGTTAACATCTTCGTGATCATTGGTCTGATAAATAGCTCTGCAGATAGAAAGTTGCTGATTGGATCTCCTGGCAAAACCACAACTGGGGTTTTATCTGGACCAATCAACCCAAAGCTATGTTTGCTGCTTTCAGCAAGTTTTGGTGTGACAATTTGAATCTCGCCAAGTGTTGATATAACTGAGGTAATCAAATCAAATGATTCATCCTTTGATTCACCACTAATTACGATCAAATCTGCTCTTACTAATTGATCTTCAATTACTAACTTTAATTGCTCAGCTGTTTCTGGAATTGTGTGTACTCGAAATGCATGAGCTCCCACCTCTCGAGCAAAGGTGGTTAAAAACCAAGAATTACTCTCAAACTCATCATCGGCATCTGCTAATTTGCTTCCGGGCTCTACTAAGTCATCACCAGCACTAATGATTACAACTCGTGGATGTGGGCGACATGGCAATCTATCTAGCCCAAGAGAGGCAGCAAGTGCTATTTGAGTTGAATCAATTAATTGCCCGCTCCTGATTACTGGTTTTTCATCCACTAACAGGTCACTAGCCAAGGTCGCCCCATGCGCATCTAAGAGTGGCAGGTCAAGTGCGGCTAAGGGCTTACTTAAATTTAGTAACTGCTCCTGAAAAGCGCCGACTGTCACCATTTCATCCATACCTAAACCCTACTTTGCCCAAGCCATAAATTAAGGTAAGGGGCATGGGTAATAAAGAAAATAAATCACAGCTGCGCAAGCAGTACCGAAAAGAGAGAGCGGATCGATTTATTGCTGATAGTTGGCTCCATATTCTCTCAGCAAAAGAGTTTGAGAATATTAAAAATATTGGTTCATACATCTCATATGAGTTTGAGCCAGAAACTAGTGATCTAAATCAAAGGTTAATCGCTGCTGGTAAAACAGTTTTTCTGCCAAAAGTTATAAAAGATAATGATTTAGCCTGGGTTAAGTGGGATGGAAATAGCGCAAATCTTAAAAAAGTTGGCAAAAGTTATGAACCAATCGGAGATGCAGATATCAATGTAAATCTTGATCTAATAATTGTGCCCGCCTTACATGTTGATCGCGCAGGAAATCGACTAGGCCAAGGTGGTGGATCTTATGATCGCGCGTTGGCAAAAAGTAAGGCTTGGACCATCGCGCTATTACACCGCGGTGAATTAACTAGTGAACCACTTCCAGTTGAGCCTCATGATCAAAAAGTAAAGGCTGCGGCAACTCCTGAGATTATTGTTAGATTTTAATTAGTTAAGGAATCTAAATTTCTAGCCATCACTACGCGTTGAATCTGGTTTGTGCCCTCATAAATTTGAGTTAGTTTGGCATCTCGCATCATGCGCTCAACTGGATAATCACTTACATATCCATAACCACCTAATACCTGCACCGCATCAGTAGTTACCTTCATAGCTACATCTGTGGCAAAGCATTTGCTGGCTGCTGAGAAGAAGGTTAAATCACTTTCTGCTCTTTCACTTTTAACCGCAGCTGCATATGTTAATTGGCGAGCAGCCTCAATCTGCATTGCCATGTCAGCTAACATAAATTGCACTGCTTGAAAATCAAATATTGGCTTACCAAATTGTTGGCGTTCATGGGCATACTTTTTCGCCACATCAAATGCACCTTGAGCAATTCCTAAAGCTTGTGCGGCAATGGTAATTCTGGTGTGATCTAGAGTTTTCATGGCAAGTGAAAATCCACTTCCTATCTCACCTAATCTTCGGTCATCACTGATTTTTACATTATCAAAGTAGACCTCACGAGTTGGTGATCCTCGAAACCCCATCTTTTTCTCATGAGAGCCAAATGAAACTCCTGGATCTGATTTTTCAACAATAAATGCTGAGATTCCTTTTGCACCTTTACTTGGGTCAGTTGATGCTAGAACTGTGTAAAACTCAGAGACTCCCGCATTTGAAATCCATTTCTTACTTCCAGAGATAACCCAACTATCACCATCTTTTACAGCCTTAGTTTTCATAGCAGCCGCATCAGATCCAGCCTCTGACTCAGATAGGCAATAAGAAAATCCTTTGCCAGCAGCTAACTGGGTTAAATACTTTTTCTTCTGCTCACTATTGCCAGCAATCATTAAGGGAACTGAACCTAATTTGTTCACAGCTGGAATTAGAGATGATGCACCACAAACTCTTGCTACCTCTTCAATAATTATCACCGCAGCTAATGCATCAGCTCCTTGGCCACCAAATTCAACTGGCACATGTGCTGCAGCAAGCCCGGCAGATTGCAATGCATCTGCTGCCTCTTGCGGATATCTAGAGTTCTCATCAACATCTTGAGCAAATGGTGCAATCTTTTTTTCTGCGAGCGCACTAACACTTTCCCGCAACGCTTGGTACTCCGGGCCATACAAAGCTGGCATATCAGAACTCATCGACATCCCTATATTCTATTGTGAGTTATCTCGTCGATTTAACTCAGCCAAGTACTGGTTGTAAAGGGCTAAATCATCTTTTTCACCCATGGCAGCTGCTCTATCTGCTGCCCGATCAATACGTGCTGCCTCTTTCTTATCCTGCCTTGTCCATTGAATAAAGGTGGCCAGTAGCGCAAGCAGAATTGGAATCTCACCCATTGCCCAACCAATAGCACCACCTGCTCTTTGATCAGCTAATAAATCAGTGGCCCAAGGTCGCTCTAGTAATGCAAAGTAACCATTATCAAGCAAGGTTGAGGCTGACATTACTGAGATCGAGAAAAATGCATGAATACTCATGGCAGCAAAGATGATGATCACTTTAACTATATGAGGAACTTTGCGCGGCATTGGATCAACACCAATTAGAACTTGGAAAAATAAAATACCTGATAACAAAAAGTGAATTGACATAAAGAAGTGCCCACTATGGCCTTGCATTAGATTGCCAAACAATGGTGTGAAGTAAAGGGCAAATAGTGAGCCATTAAAGATTGCTAGCGCAACAACTGGATGGGTGTAAATCTTTGAAAGTTTAGAGTGCAGCAGCGCGATAAAGCTTCCTCTAATACCTCTTTCTTGCTCATTTCGACCAATAGGTAATGTGCGAAGGGCTAAGGTGATTGGCGCTCCTAAGACAATTCCAATTGGCGCAATCATTCCTAACACCATGTGCGAGAGCATGTGATTAGAAAAAGCAAAGCGGGAGTAAACACCTAAGCCTCCACTGGTTGCAAAATCAATTGCTGATATGCCAAGAGCGAAAGCAATTGTTCTACCTACCGGCCACTTATCACCTCTCCTGCTTAAAATGATTACACCCTTTATATAGATTGCCACTGCAAAAATTAATAGCCCAAGCATCAATCCATCTGCATCATATGCAAGTAAAACTCTTGAAAAAGTTGGTGGCTCAGGCATTTCAATACCGGTAACTAACAAGCCAGGGGATGAAATAATTTCTCGCTCTGGTGGGTTAATTGTTGATAACCAGCTTCCAACAAAAATGGTTGAAATCATTATCCCTATCTCGGCGGTAACTAACCTAAATACAGATGGGTAATCAGATTTTATGATCCATCTTCGATGTAACGCACCAAAACCAATTAAAGTGATCGCTAAAAATATTTTAAGTAAGGTCACAGCGCCATACTTACTTTGCCAAGCTTGGATTGAATCTAATCTGGTCCAAGCAGTAGCTGCTCCAGTTAAAACAACTGCAATTGCACTCCAAAGAGCGATCTCACTAAATCTAGGCAATGCAATTAATTTGTTCTCCTTAGAGAGCTGGGTCAATCCAAATAACCCGCCCACCCAAAAACTAAGTGCAATAACATGAACAACCAATGCTCCAATTGCCAGTCCGTGATACCCGGAGGTGCTGCCATGACTTTGAAAAACTGGCGCAGTAATTGCAACTAGTGAGATTAAAAGTGCTACATAGGTAGAGATCACTTTTTTAAGTGGAATCATAAGCACTATTGAAATGCCAATCATCTGAACTAAATAACTCTTACCAATTGATGTTTGGGTTAAATATGATCGAATAACAGTTAGGTCAAAGGAGGCCGATAGGGGTTGTTCAAGAAGGTATGCAATTTGAATTAAAATATAAATGAAAGTTACTACCAGCCAGCTGTAAATCAAGGTGCGAGTCTTTTTAATCAAGCTGCTATTTAGCACCTTGCCCTTGAGATCTAAATCTAGGAAAGCAATAGCAATTAATAACCCAATACTCAATACGCCAGTTAACTGCATTAGGCCTTTAGCTAATGGCGAGAGGATTTCAATCAAATATGCACCAAAATTACTTTATAAATTTTTTGCTGGTGCTGCTATTTTTCTTAACTTTACGGGGCTTTGCTGGAGTCTTAAAAGTCTTCTTTGCATAGCGAGATAAGAAGATCATCATGACAAATGCAAAGATCATCAACCCAATGACAAATAGGTCAGTAATTCGATTAGGTGATGTGTTGAGCACCTCTTCAACTGATGGGGCTGGGGTTGCTACTGCAATCTCACCTGGTGCGTTATACAAAAATGTGAAGCTCCCAGTAATTGGTGGTTGATCAATTGCCATCAATGTGTAAGCAACTGTATATAGACCAGATGTAGTTAAGGGTTTTATGCCAACCATTAAAACTGCCCCTTGAACTTGCAGGGAGCCATCATCAACTCTTACGCCTTTTGCATCGGTAACAGTCATCTCATTAGCACCACTTAGCAAATCAGCATTTGCTTTAATGGTTACAGCTGTTGGCGAGATGCTAAGAACTGATCCAGCAGTCGGTGATGTACTAACAATTGAGGTTGCCCAGGCGTTTGAAACTGGGGTGATGCCAACAATAAGTAGAGTAAAAAGTACGCGCAGATACTTCTTCACTATTCCCCCTAAGGTGAGTTAGCCCTTATCTTCCCACCTGCTTAAGATTACTCCTATGCCGACCTATGAATATCTGTGTAATGAGTGTGAGCATGCCTTTGAGGCTGTGCAATCTTTCACAGAAGCAGCAATCGAGCACTGCCCTAAATGTGATGGTCAGGTGCGAAAGGTTTATAACAATGTTGGCGTTGTTTTTAAAGGAAGTGGTTTTTACAAAACTGATTCAAGGACAACTACACCAGCTGCAAAAACCGATACTCCGGCGGCAAAAACTGAGAGTAAGCCTGCTGCTAAAACTGAGAGTAAACCTGCGGTAAAAAGTACCGAGTAGTTTTTAACCGTGGTGAGGTGGTTTATCTCCCGCGATTTCCTCATCACGTCTTTCATCTACCTCAAAGTCAATCTCATCACTTGTTACCTTTGGTAGTAATTCGTGATTAACTTCACCAGCAATAATTGGCTTATCTTTTTTATCATTTGCGCTCTCACTCATTAGAATATTAGTCTACCTTCTTAGATCAACAGATAATGAATAGGCGAATATGTTTGAAAAACTAGGCTCACTTATTGTTAAGCGCAAGCGATTAATCTTTTCTTTATTCATAGTAGCTATTTTTTCAGCTGGTGCGATTGGTACCTCTGTTTTCGGCAAACTTGATAGTGGCGGGTATAACGATCCAAAGAGTGATTCTGCAAAGGCATTTGAGTATCTAACCGATGTATTTAAGGTGAAAG
>Ga0208592_1000164_pt1 | contig 20299 bp, 14 predicted proteins | sample LakMenE18May10ns_FD_150712 | JGI IMG/M metagenome (GOLD analysis project Ga0208592, IMG submission 150712) | Freshwater microbial communities from Lake Mendota, WI - 18MAY2010 deep hole epilimnion ns (SPAdes) | ecosystem: Environmental > Aquatic > Freshwater > Lentic | place: Lake Mendota...
TAAGTGAGACAAAAGGCAGGCATTACCTTCGGTCAAGGTTGTTGAAAGTGGACAATCAAATGTCTGCGAATCAATCCAATAAAGCCATGACGTATTACGGGGATTACATGTACCAGCGAAAAATATCCGAATGGAAACAAATTGAGATGATTGCGGGAGTGACAAGTACTTTGACGCAGTCAGAGGCAAATATCTATGTTGGTTCTGGTTCTCCGAACAACCAAGTTTGGAATGTTTCCATTTATTCACAATTCGAAAGCAAATGGAATGATCGTTTAAATCTTTCGGCAGGTGGACGTTATGAATATTTTCAGTTGAATGATACGATTCAAGCAAGCAAACCAATTTTTAGAGCGGGTACTACGTATAAAATTCACAAAGCAACTTTTTTGAGGGCATCGTATGGACAAGGATTTCGTTTCCCGACAATCACCGAAAGGTTCATTAAAACTGGCGTCGGAAATTTTGGCGTTTTCCCGAATCCAAATTTGAAACCTGAAAGTAGTTGGAATGCTGAAATAGGCATTAAGCAAGGCATTAAGGTAGGCAATGTATTGGGTTATTTGGACGTAGCTGGATTCTGGCAGGAATATCAAAACACGATTGAATACATGTTTGGTATTTGGCATGAATTAACTTCCGTGCAAGCAATGGGATCGAGTGCAGGTTTTATGTTTTTAAACACGGGAAATTCAAGGGTGACGGGAATAGACATTTCTTATGCTGGACAAGCAGCACTTTCGTCTAAGAGTGAATTGAGTTTTTTATTGGGATATAATTACATTGTTCCCATTACCTTAAGTCCAAATTATGTGTATGCTACAGATTCATTGAACCGGGTTTTTAGTTACCAATCCACTTCCCTTGATCCCAGCAAAGGAATCCTGAAGTACCGCTTTCTTCATAACGTTAAATTGGACATGGAGCACACCTGGAATAAGAAATTTTCACTTGGAATAAGTGCGAAGTACTTTTCAAAAATCGTAAACATGGATGCCATTATTAAGGACTTTGAGCAGGTGACGATTGATAATGAACTTTTACAAGATTTAACCTATATGGATTATTTTCAATCGCATCGTTTTGGAAATTGGATATTTGACGCTCGTGTAAGTGTTCATTTCTCAGATAACCATAAGTTAGCATTGATTGGCAGCAATGTGTTCAATCGGACTTATTCGCTGCGTCCGCTCAAAATTGAAGCCCCAAGAACGGTGATGTTACAGTATACGTATCGAATTGAAGGGAGGTGATTACCTTTGCGACAATTCGTAACGCAACCAATTCAAGGCACTTAATACCGTCATTTGAATGTTTCGTTCACGGTTATCTCCAAATTGAAATTTACGCGCCATGGATTTACCTGAAAATGCTAATCCAATCCATACCAATCCAACGGGTTTTTCACTCGTTCCTCCAGTAGGTCCAGCAATTCCAGTTGTAGAGATACAGACGTCCACGCCGAGTTTTAAGCGTCCTTTTTCTGCCATTTCCAAAGCAACTTGTTCACTTACCGCTCCATGATTCAATATGGCATCAACGGACACGCCACAAAGTCGGTTTTTTAAATCATTCGAATAGGTGAGTAAAGACCCCATAAAATAATCGGACGCTCCTGAAATACTCGTAATATGTTGTGCAAGCAAACCACTGGTTAAGCTTTCAACTGTTCCAATGCTCAGGTTTTCTTTTTTCAGTTGTTTCCCAACTACCTTGGGTAATGTATCTTGTTCGTATCCAAATACGGACTCAGGAAGTCGTGCGTTTAATTCAGCTAAAAAGGCCATGATTTCTGCTTCATCTTGCTTTCCTTCATACGAAGTGATGCGCAATTTAACCACTCCTGGGGATGGGAGGTAAGCTAAACCAAAGCCCCTTTCACGAATGCGGTCTTCCCAATCTGCAATTTGTTCGGCCAGGAAGGACTCTCCTATGCCTTGAGTTAAAATGGTATAATGAAACATTGCTTTCAATTGAAAACGTTGCGCCAATCGCGGCATCAACTCTTCCAAAACAATTCCTTTCATCTCATATGGAACACCAGGAAGCGAAACGCAATAGCGTCCATTTTTCTCAAACATCATTCCGGCGGCAGTGCCATAGTTATTTGACAATATTTCACATGCGACGGGTAATGCTGCTTGTTGAACATTCGATTCAAGCATGGGACGATTCCGTGATTTGAAATAATCTTCTATCTTCTTAAGCGTAGGTTGATGTATTTCGAGCCTTGTTTCAAAGTACTCACACAAAGTATGTTTCGTAATGTCATCTTTCGTTGGACCAAGTCCGCCAGTGATAATGATGCAATCTGTTTCAGTATAACATTGGTCGAGTGCATCTAAAATCCGTTGTTTATCGTCGGCAATGACAACAGAACGAGTCACCCGAGCACCGATTTTCGATAATTCTTGACCAAGCCAAGATGCATTTGTGTTGATGGTTTGACCAATCAATAATTCATCTCCGATTGCGAGTATTTCAATGTTCATTTGCGGACAAATTTGGCAATCGACTCGATGTGTCCCGTATGAGGAAATTGATCTGCTAGCGCATATTTTTCTAGTATATACCCCGCTTCGTTTAAGGTGTTTGCATCGCGCGCTTGGGTGGATGGGTTACACGAAATGTAAACGATGTGTTTTGCGCCAAGATCGATGACTTTTTGAAGCGTTTTTGGTGCGATTCCGGCTCTTGGTGGATCCAAAACGATGCACGAAATATTTCCTTGGTAATGCGGATATTCTTTCAAGAATTTTCCAACATCTGCTGCGTAAAAATCAATGCTATGAATGCCGTTTTTCAAGGCATTTTCCCTCGCGTCTTCAATTGCTTTCTCAATGATGTCTACTCCAACAATGCGCACAGCATCATTTCTTTTGGCAAGTAATTGTCCGATTGTCCCTGTTCCACAAAATAAATCCATCACCACTTTTTCCGCAGGAATTTCTTCTTCGAACACATAATCCAACGCTTTGGCATAAAGCAGTTCGGCACATGCAGGATTCGTTTGAAAGAAACTCTCCATGGAAATTTGAAACGTTAATCCGGAAAGCACCTCTTCAATCACTTCTTGACCAAAAATGAGTTTAGATGAACCATTTTCAATTTTAGCTCGATCGGCTACGTTGTCATTTTCGGTGTGCCAGAGTCCAGCAATACGCCCCGGTAAGAGGTTTTGCAAAAAAGAGGCAAAATCAGCAACATTAAATTGTTTTTTCTCATCTGATGAAGTCACCAGGTTGATTAAAAGTTGATTCGTGTGAAAGGATTTTCTCACGACAATGTGGCGAAAGAAGCCTGTCTTTTTTGGCGGATGCCACGCGGGTAAATCAGTAGCTTTCAGGTATAAACGAATGTCGCGAAGTTTGGTTTCCCACTCTTCATCGAACATTCCAGAGGCTTTATTCAGGCTTTCTACTTTCCACCAAGTCCCTCTGCGTTTAAATCCTAATGCAAAGGCGTCGTCTAATTCTTCGTTCGTATCCAAATCATGTTCGATACACGAGAAACTATATTCCATCTTATTGCGGTAGAAATAGTGCTTTGGAGACGATATGAAGGCATCAAAGTGTGAACGTATGTTTGGTATTCCACTCAATCGTTCAAAAGTTGTCAGGGTGGATTCTTGTTTCACTTCTTCCTGTTTTTCAACAGGAACATGGATGTATGGTCCGCCAGAGATTTCTTGAAACCTTACCTCGGTTTCAAATTCGGAGCGTTTTTCAACTTCCATTAATTTTGCTTCCGCGTAATTTTTGCGTTTTGTTTCAATGCGAACGCGTACGGTTTGACCGGGGAAAGTATTGTCTACAAAAACAACGAATTGACCGTGTTCCGTTTCTAATTTTGCAATTCCTCTTCCTCCAAAAGCATAATCCGTTATTTCAACGGAAATTTCATCACCTCTCTTCATCTTAAATCATCCCTCGAATTACTCCTTTATCGGACGACTGAATGAAACCAATGATTTCATCCCGAAGGGGTGTTTTATCCATGCTTTGAAGAACAGCTTCACAGCCTTTTGAAATGTTGCTATTTTGAACGTAGAGCGTACGGTAAATATCTTCTATTTCCCTTACTTGTTCATCTGAATAACCTCTTCTTCTAAGTCCAACTGAATTGACTCCAGCAAAGGTTAGTGGCTCACGTGCCGCTTTGATGTAGGGTGGTACATCTTTTCGAATCAACGATGCTCCACCGATAAAAGCGTGTTTACCAATGTGTGCAAATTGTTGTGCAGCTACTTTGCCTTCAAGTATGGCGTAATCATCAATGATTACATGTCCAGAAAGCCCGGTGTAACTGGCCAAAATAACGTTGTTTCCAATTTGACAATCGTGCGCAACGTGAACATAGGTCATGAGTAAACAATTGTCTCCAACAGCCGTTTTCATTTTGTCGCTCGTTCCGCGATGAATGGTCACGCACTCTCGAATTTTGGTGTTATTCCCAATTTCAACAGTCGTGTATTCATTGTCGAATTTTAGATCTTGTGGTATTACGCCCAATACAGCTCCAGGAAAGACTTCGCAGTCTTCGCCGATGCGTGTTCCAGGATACAATGCGACGTTCGAATGAATTCGGGTTCCATTCCCGATGATGACATCTTCGTGAATGACAGCAAAGGGATCAATTCGGACGTTTTGTCCAATTTGGGCATCTTTCGAAACCGAAGCTAAGGATGAAATCATTTATTCTTTGTCTTTAATTATTTGTGCGAGCATGCTTGCTTCGGAAACAACTTTTCCATTCACAAAAGCTTTTCCGCTCATTTCCACGAGTCCTCTTCGGATGGGCGATGTTAATTCCAATTCGAAAACAACGGTATCTCCCGGCATGACTTTTTGTTTGAATCGAACGTTGTCAATTTTCATGAAATAAGTCGAATATAAATGTGGGTCTTCCACTTTTGTCAGGGCGAAAATTCCACCTACTTGCGCCATAGCCTCAATTTGAAGAACACCTGGAAACACTGGATTACCTGGAAAATGTCCCGTGAACTGTGGTTCGTTCATGGTGATGTTTTTTACTCCGATGATTGAATTTTCATGAATTTCCATGATCTTATCCACCATTAAAAACGGGTATCTATGCGGGAGGATTCGTTCAATGTCATTGATGTCATAAACTGGATCTTTCGATAAATCGAAAATTCTACCTTGATTTTGTTGTTTTTTAATTTGCTCTTTCAGCACTTTTGCGAAGCGTACATTTCCTGAATGTCCTGGTCGAGCAGCTAAGATGTGTGCTTTAATCGGTTTGCCAACCAAGGCCAAATCACCAACGATGTCTAATAATTTATGTCGAGCAGGTTCGTTCTCGTATTGTAATTTAGTGCTATTCAAAACACCAATGCCATCAATGGAAATTTGCAATTTGTCCTTACCAAGCAGTTTAGCAAGTCGGTCCAATTCTTCTTGACTCACATCTGGTCGATCCACTAAAACAATGGCATTATCCAAATCGCCACCTTTGATGAGGTTATTCGTCGCCAAATATTCCAGTTCTCTCAGAAATACAAAAGTTCGACAGCGAGCAATTTCTTCTTTGAAGTCTTTCAGTTGGTACATGCTTGCATGCTGCGTACCAAGAACTGGCGAATTATAGTCCACCATGACCGTTAATCGGTAATTAATATCCGGAATCGCTAAGAACTCAATTCCTTTCTCCAGGTCTTCCCACGGAATGTTCTCATTTAATTCAAAATATTCACGGTCAGCAGACTGATCCTCATACCCAACACGTTCAATTTCATTGACAAAAAGAATGGAACTACCATCCATGATGGGAATTTCTGGACCATTGATTTTGATGAGGGCGTTGTCCACCTGACAAGCATATAACGCTGCAAGAACATGTTCTGTCGTATACACTCGAGCGCCATGTTGTTCCAGGGTTGTGCCGCGATCAGTAGCAACTACGAAATCGACATCCGCTTTAATGATTGGTTGATTTTCTAAATCAACTCGTTGAAATTTGTACCCGTGGTTATCATTAGCTGGACAAATTTCCATGGTGACAGCTTCGCCTGTGTGAAGTCCTACACCATTAAAAACAATTGCTTCTTTTAGCGTGCGTTGTTTTTCAGTCATTCAAATTATTTTTTAGTGAGTTCTTTTAATTGTTTTTCGAACTCATAGATTTTGGATAAGATATAAGGTAATTTCCTGAATCCTAAATAGGATCGTTTAAAGTCATTGTGATGAAAAGCTGGGGATCCCATCAAGGTGTCTGCTTTTTTTATCGATGATGGAATTCCAGATTGCGCAACAATTTTCGTATCATCTGCGATGTGAAGGTGACCAGCAATGCCGGTTTGACCACCGATCATCACATGTTTCCCAATTTTTGCAGAACCGGCAATTCCAACTTGAGCAGCCATAGCCGTATGCTCATCTATATCTACGTTATGTGCAATTTGACAAAGGTTATCGATTTTGACACCTTTTCGAATAAACGTCGACCCCATTGTAGCGCGGTCAATGGAGCAATTGGAACCAATTTCAACGTCATCCTCAATGATGACATTTCCGATTTGAGGAATTTTTTGATAAACCCGGTTCTCATCTGGTGCATAACCAAATCCGTCCGAACCAATCACCGTACCTGCGTGAATGATCACGTTTTGTCCAATTTGACAATCGGCATAGATACTGACATTTGCAAAAAGTATGGAATTGTCCCCGATTTGAACATTGTCCCCAAGCACAACATTTGGATAAATTTGAACATTGTTCCCGATGCGCACATTTTTCCCGATGTATGCGAATGCCCCTACATAAGGGTCAAGGCCAAGAGTCGCTGTTTCATGAATGAAGCTTGGTTGTTCAATGGCAGGTTCCTTGCGATTCATATTGTTATAAAGAGCAAGTAATTTTGCGAAGCACGCGTAGGCGTCGTCTACTCGGATGAGCGTTAATTGTTTGGGCAAGGATTTAGTGGCAACGAAGGTTTTGTTGACAATACAGATGCTTGAGCCTGTCGAGTAAATGAATTCCTCGTATTTTGGATTGGAAAGAAAACTAAGTGAGCCTTCTGAACCTTCTTCAATTTTTGCTAGCCCACTTACATAAACTGATGGATTCCCATCAACTTCTCCTTGTAAAAGGCCAGCGATTTGTTCAGCTGTAAATTCCATTAATCAAAGTTACTAAAAGCTAAGACGGTGAAACACTGACAAAAGTCAATTTATTAACAATAAAAAGTCCAAATTTGTTAGAAATCCTTTGCTTCTCTTTTTAGGGAATAGACTTTGATTTTATCTTTGAACCAGATACATTGTACGCAAAGTGATTCCTTAGCACCTTTCTTGGTCTGAAAACGTATGCCGTGAATGGGTTTAGGATGCGTATTTAATTGAGCGTAATTGAATGAAAGTTCACCAAATTTACGAATCAATAGGTTCAATTGTTTGTCGTTAGAAACACCCGCCTCCTTCATTTCTTTTTGAAAAACTTGAGACGAGTCCATGTAAAATAAAAATTGATTTTTAGGGAAAAACAGAATTTTTCCGTCCTTAACATCGGATTTACTCGGTGTGATTTTTAGGGCATTTTGTTTGGAAAAGATGACCTCTGTGATGAAGCTTTCATCTCCCATGGTCATAAAGCAATGCTGCTTTTTGCCACTTGGTGTTTGGTAATCAATGCGGTAAACTTTATCTAAGCCTTGTTTTTTACTTTTTCCAAAATCAACATCTCCATCTTGAATGGTCTTCAAAAAGGCAGATTCTGAAAAGCCTTGATCTTTTATGAAATGAAGATTGTCTGGATTGATTACAATCATTCGGTTAAACAAATTGTCTTTTACCCGATTGGATGGAAACCAACTACAGCCCTTATTATCGAACATGAAAACAACCATAATTGTCCCGATGATGAAACCTAGGCCGTAATACTTTAATCTTCTTAAAAAATCTTTCATGGCATAAAAAAAGGGAGCGAACTCCCTTTGAAATTACATTAGTGAATTCAGTTTTTCTTCTAGGATTGCTTTTGGAACAGCTCCGACAGATTTATCAACTACTTCACCGTTTTTAATGAACAAAACCGTTGGAATGCTTCGGACACCAAATTGAGCAGAAACACCTGAGTTTAAGTCAACATTTACTTTTCCAATAACTGCTTTTCCTTCGTATTCATTTGCCATTTCTTCGATAACTGGACCAATCATGCGGCAAGGACCACACCACTCAGCCCAAAAATCAACAACAACTGGTTTATCGGACTTCATGACTAATTCGTCAAAGTTCGCATCTGTGATTTCTAATGCCATTTTATTCTAGTTTAAGTATTTAATTTTCGTTTTCGGGCGTAAAATTAATTCAATTTATCCAATGAATGACCAGACAAAAAAGATTTATCATTCATTTTGAGTCATTTCGTTAATTCTGGAGCCAAATATTTTGCGGTATGCGATTTTGCTTGTGCTTTTTTAACCATCTGTTCGGGTGTTCCATTGAACAATATAGTTCCACCTCTGAATCCACCTTCTGGACCAAGGTCAATGATGTGGTCCGCGATTTTAATAATGTCCATGTTGTGTTCGATGACTAAAACTGTATTTCCTTCATTGACCAATCGTTGAAGTACATCTAGCAACATTCGAATGTCTTCGAAATGCAATCCAGTGGAGGGTTCATCTAGGATGTAAATGGTTTTTCCTGTGGCTTTTTTCGCGAGTTCAGTCGCAAGTTTAATTCGTTGTGCCTCGCCTCCAGACAAAGTGGTGGAGGATTGACCAAGTTTAATGTATCCGAGTCCAACTTGTTGCAAGGTGCTTAATGTTCGGAAGATTTTGGGATGATTTTCAAAGAAGGGAACCGATTCTTCAATGGTCATGTTGAGGACATCCGAAATGTTTTTTCCTTTGTAACGTACTTCCAATGTTTCTGGATTGTAACGTTTCCCATTGCAGGTTTCACATTCAACGTAAACATCTGGCAGAAAGTTCATTTCGATTAATTTCAAACCGCCGCCATTGCATGTTTCACATTTTCCGCCAGCTACATTAAAGGAGAATCTCCCAGCTTTATATCCTCGAATTTGGGATTCTGGCAAAGCAGCAAAAAGGCTTCGTATTTCATCGAAAACCTTTGTGTAGGTGACTGGATTTGACCGTGGTGTTCTACCGATTGGACTTTGATCAATTTCAATCACTTTATCAAGGTGCTCCAATCCTTCGATGGACTTATATTCCAAGGGTTTTCGGATATCCTGGTAAAAATGATTCATTAAAAGTGGGTAGAGCGTTTGATTGATGAGGGAGGATTTACCGCTCCCAGAAACTCCAGTTACACATGTAAAAGTACCGAGTGGAATGGAGAATTGAACATTTTTCAAGTTGTGTCCATTCGCTCCTTTCAGTGTAAGTTGATTTCCGTTGCCTTTTCGTCGTTTTTCGGGTACTTCAATTTTTCGCGTGCCATTTAAATATTGTGCAGTCAATGAATTACTGCTTAATACCGATTGTAGGTCTCCAGCACTCACAATGTTTCCACCAAAAGAACCAGCTCCCGGACCGATGTCCACAATGAAATCCGCTGCTTCAATCATTTCCTTGTCGTGTTCAACAACCAAGACCGAATTACCGACGTCTCTCAACCGTTTTAAGGATTGAATGAGTTTTGTATTGTCTCGTTGGTGTAGTCCAATAGATGGTTCATCTAGTACATACAACACATTAATTAATTCTGTTCCAATTTGGGTCGCTAGTCGGATGCGTTGTGCTTCACCACCGGATAAACTTTTGGCACTTCGATGCAGCGTGAGGTAGTCTAATCCAACTTCCAATATGAATCGAATGCGGGTTCTGATTTCTTTCAGGATTTCGGCGCCAATGAGTTTTTGATCGGAATTCAAATGTGCTTCAATTTCATTCGCCCAACGATCCAGTTGTTCAAAGTCCATAAAAGCGATGTCACCTATCGTTTGATTGTTCAATTTAAATTGGAGCGCTTCTTTACGAATCCGTGTTCCATGACAATCTGGACACGTTTTTTTATTCATGAATCCTTGAGCCCAACGTTGAATCCCAGCTGAACTGTCTTCAGAATGCCGTGACATGAAATTGGCAATTCCCTCGAAGCGATCTTCGTTAGACTTCGCATTCATTTCCATGTCCTCATTTCCATACAAGAACAACTGAATCAACTCCTCGTCTAAATCTGCAATCGGCGTGTTAATGGAGTATCCTTGTTTTAGAAGGATGGATTCCATTTTTTCGAATATCCAGATACGTTTGTATTCACCTAAGGGAGCAAATCCTCCTTTTCGAATAGATAAGGTCGGATTTGGTATGATTTTATCAATGTCGATTTCGCTCACTTCACCAAGTCCTTTGCAACATGGACAAGCGCCATATGGAGAATTAAAAGAAAATAGGCTAGGTTCCGGTTCTGGGTAACTAATTCCACTTGTTGGACACATTAAAGACCGGCTGTAATGCTTTACGGTGTCTGCTTCGAGGTCCATGACCATCATTGCTGATTCGCCCATTTTCATGGCAATCAAAACGGAATCATAAACGCGCTTTTCATCCACTTGTCCAATGAGCATGCGGTCGACCACCACTTCAATGTCGTGAATTTTATATCGGTCCAACTTCATTCCTTTCACGATTTCTTTAATTTCCCCATCCACCCGAACTTTGGTATATCCGTTTCGAAGAATTTGTTCAAAAAGTTCGCGGTAATGTCCCTTCCGTCCTTTTATTTTAGGAGCAAGGAAGGCAACTTTTCGGCCATGAAAGTCTTTTTCTATTCGCTGACAGATGGCATCGTCCGAGTATTTCACCATGGGCTCATTTGTCACATAGGAATATGCCGTTCCAATGCGTGCAAATAACAATCGGAAGAAATCGTACAATTCAGTAATCGTTCCAACCGTTGACCTAGGTGACCTGGAAACCGTTTTTTGTTCAATGGAAATAACAGGACTAAGTCCATCAATTTTATCGACATCCGGTCGTTCGAGTCCGCCAATAAATTGTTTGACGTAACTTGAAAACGTATCAATGTACCTTCGTTGACCCTCTGCAAAAATGGTATCAAATGCTAAACTTGATTTTCCGCTTCCGCTAAGTCCGGTGAATACAATTAATTCATTTCGAGGTATTTGAAGCGTTACATTTTTTAAATTATGTTCCCTCGCTCCGTAAATATCGATGGTTTCTTGTAATCCTTTGGTTGTTTTTTTTTGCATGAAACTTAAAATGGACTTTGTAAATCATGGAGCAGTGTTCCAAGTTGGTCTTTTTCCGATACAATTGGATTTTCAATGCCCCAATCGATGCCGACTACAGGATCATTCCAACGCAAGCATCCCTCGTGGTCTTTGCTATATGTATTCGTGCATTTGTAGGAGAAAAGCGTATCGTCTTCTAAAGATAAAAATCCATGCGCGAAACCGGGAGGAATCCAGAGTTGATTTCGCTGTTGAGCATCTAAAATGATTTTGAAATGTTTTCCGAAACTAGGTGAATTTTTCCGAAGGTCAACGGCTACGTCTAACACGCTTCCAGCTATGACTTGGACTAATTTCCCTTGATCAAATGGAGGTGCTTGAAAATGGAGGCCGCGTAAAACACCTTTGTGGGATTTGGATAAATTGTCTTGAAGAAATGCGTAATTACCGAGGTGATTCGCATAGAATTCATGTTGAAATGTTTCCAAGAAAAGCCCTCGGTCATCCGAAAATATGCTTGGATAAAAAGAAATGAGTCCTTCCGGAAATTCAGCTATTACTTTCACTTTTTACGATTTTAACAACAAGCGCAATATTACAAGTTTTTGCGATATCTGCGTGTTATTTTTATTTTGCATCTTTGTTGAAACATAGAAACAGACCCATGCGATTATTGTTTATTTTCCTTCTTTTTATTCAAACGTTATCGGCCCAAGAGCAAGTCGTGAACGCTGTTTCAAACTTTGTCAAGGATCCTGTAAATAAAAATGCCAAAATTACTTTTAAAGTCATTGATGTAGAAACAGGTAAAACCATTGCCTCACATCGTCCGGAACAAGCGATCGTAGGAGCATCTACGACTAAGTTGTTCTCCACATCTTCGGCCTTTGAAATTTTAGGAGCAACGTTCCAAATGAAAACACGCATTTATTGTGATGGCTACATCGATAAAGACAGCATCTTGCATGGAAATGTTTGGATTCGTGGTGGTGGAGACGTAGGAATGGGCAGCAAGTTTTTTTCAAAGGAAAATCAGGAATTGAATTTTTTAAACGATTGGACTGATTCCTTAAAAAGATTGGGCATCAAACACATTGAAGGAGCTTTGATTGCTGACGCATCTGAATTTGGATACGAAGGAACACCTGCAAGTTGGAGTAGTGTGGATGTGGGAAACTACTATGGCGCATTTTCTGGTGGACTAAATTTCTATGACAATACCTTAAAAATTGCCTTTAAAACGGCTGGACCAGGAACAAAACCGGTTTTTATAGAGACGTATCCAAAAGTGGAGGGATTTCAATTAAAAAATCAACTGGTTGCTGGAAACGTTACTTCGGATCAGTCGACTATTCACGGAGATGCCTTTGAATTAAATCGATCCATCACTGGGACGATTCCAAAAAACAGCAATTATTACATCACAAAAAGCAGTCTTCCGGATCCAGAAATTTCTTTGGCGCAAGAATGGGAGAGGGTTTTATTGAAAAACAACATTCAAGTCGCTGATGGAGCGAAAAGTGTGCGTTTGCATTTTAAAGAAATGGTCACGGATAACAAGGATACGTCAGTCTACAATACAAAAAAATTGCTTTTCACGATTCCAAGTAAATCCATTCAAGACATTGCATATTGGACCAATTTGAAAAGTGTAAATGTGTTTGCTGAAGGAATTTTAAATGCGGTTTCTTATTACAAAACGGGTGATGGCAGTACTACAGCGGCCGTTAAATACATCACGAATTATTGGAGTAAAAAAATCGATACAAAAGGTTTGGTGTTGAATGATGGGAGTGGCTTGTCGCGAGCGAATGCGATTTCGGCGAATCATTTTTGTGCATTGCTTTCTTATATGTATAAATCCAAATCCTATGCGGATTTCAAGGCAACTTTGCCCGTTGTTGGTAAAACAGGTACGGTGAAAGGGATTTGCACGAAAGGTGCTGCCGCAGGTAGAATTCAAATGAAAAGTGGTACTTTAAAGGGAGTCAAAGCCTTTGCAGGTTATGTTTATTCCTCCAGTGGGAAGACCCTCGCTTTTTCAATTTCCGTGAATAACTTTACGTGCTCTAGTGAAACACTTGTTCAGAAAATGGAGCAGCTGTTCAATGAGATGGCGCTGTATTAAAGGCCTAACTCAAACGTCACTATTTCCCTCCAAAAGTCTTCAATTTTTACATTAGCACAAGCCAACATTTGCGGGACAATACTCGCTGGAGAAAAACCTGGCGTGGTATTTACCTCGATGACATGAGGTACATTTTGAACAATCATAAAGTCGATGCGAGCAATGGAGCGCAATTGAAGCAATTGGTATATTTTTTTTGCTTGATCCTGTACTTGTCGGGTGATGTCCTCGGATACTCGGGCAGGCGTAATTTCTTGTGATTTACCATTGTATTTTGCGTCGTAGTCAAAAAACTCATTTTCGGAAGCAATTTCCGTAAGCGGCAAAGCGACCAAGCCTTTTTTTGTTTGATATACACCACAAGTTACTTCCGTGCCATCTAAAAACGACTCCAAAACCACCGTTTTGCCTTCTTTGAACGCATTCATTAATGCTGGATGAAGTTCAGATGCTTCCTTTACTTTTGAAATGCCATAACTTGATCCAGAATCAGATGGTTTGACAAAAATTGGAAGACCCAATGTTGCAATGATTTCATCTTGGGATTTTTCGTTGATTTGGGTTAAAAAAATGGATTTTGCCACAGGAATGTGAAACGCGCGTAAAAATTGATTGCAGTACCATTTATCAAAGGACAAAGAAGATGCGAGTGGGCCAGCATTTACATAGGGAATGTTTTGCATATCTAATAATGCCTGAATTTTACCGTTTTCACCAGGATTTCCATGGATGTATACGATGCCAGCATCAATTTTATGATGTACTCCTTTATAGGTAAAACTTCCATTATTCAAGTCAAACGGAACAAGTTCGGCGTCAAATTCGACAAGCCATTTTTCTTTTGAAACGATGATTTTAACGATTTCAAATTCTTTCGGAAAGTTTTCCTGTATGGTGGTTGCACTTAATATCGAGATGTTGAATTCGGAGGAAAATCCGCCGCAAAATAAACCGATTCGTTTCATATTGATGCTTTAAAGAGCGAAGATAAGATTAAGTTAGTTGACCCTTTGTTCTGCATTTGAAAAGTTATTATACATCCGATTGTTAAAACAGAAAATGGAAAATACGTAACTTCGCGGACGATGCGGTTTTTATATTTTCTTTTTTACTGGTTTTTAAACTATTCGATTCGTTTGTATTTTCGAAGAATACGCTTGGTAAATGCAACCAAAAAACGATTCAGTAGCACCATTTTTGTGAGCAATCATCCCTCAGCTTTCATGGATCCGCTTATTATTTCTGTATTACGGAAGCCCATTGTTTTTTTTATGACGCGATCCGATGTCTTTAATAAATGGACAAGTCCGATTCTGAGCAGTGCACACATGATTCCGATTTACCGTCAACATGATGGGGGGAATTCGGCAGAGAAGAACAAGGAATCCTTTCGCAAAGCGACTGAAATTTTGTCCGGCAATAGAGGATTGTTGATTTTTGGCGAGGGTTTGACGGACGATGTTTTTGAACGACGTTTGAAGCCGTTAAAAAAGGGAGCACTGCGGATTGGATTTACTGCATTGGAAGCAACAAATTGGGAACAAGAAGTGCGTTTAGTGGCGCTTGGGTGTAATTATGCCAATCCCAATGTCATGCGAAGCGATTTGTTGATTTCTGAATCCAATCCAATCATTCTGAATGATTACAAAGATCAGTATTTAGAGAATTCGTCAAAAACCATCAACGAATTAAATAGGAAATTGGAGTCTGCATTGATCGATCAGATAACCCATGTTCAGTCTGAAAAGGATTTCGCTTATCACGAGCAAATCATGATGCTTACTCGAAAAGGGATGAATCCATATTGTTTTGATGAAGATATATCGCTAGAAATGCGCTGGCGCTACTCACAAGAATTGGCCAATTTTATCAATCAAATAGAAGGAGATGTCGCCGATAAACACACGGAATTAAAACACAGAATAGCAGATTATTTCCATCGATTAAGGTCTCACGGAATGACGGAGCAACAGTTGTATGATGCGAAAAATAAAAAAACTGGATCATTTGTTTTGCCGCTGCTTTATTTGCTTCCATTTGCTATTTTAGGATGCATACATGCTTACATTCCCACAATGCTAGTAAAGCGATTTGCAGAAAAAACGTTTAAAAGAAAAGTATTTTGGTGTTCGACTAAAATGGTTTTGACATTGGTTTTCATGGGTGTTTTTAACCTCCCGCTTTTATTTGTATTGCCAGGAATACTTGGGGTTCAATTTTGGTACGTTTTCGCCTATTATTTGAGTATCGGACTTTTAGGATTGGCCTGGTATCAATGGCGTAAACAATACTTTTACTTCCGTTCTGTTAGGCGGTGTAAGAATGCATTAAGTATAGATGAAATATGGAAAGAACGGGGACGACTTTTAACGCAAATTGAAGCACTTATCCCAGTGAACATTTCTTGAAATAACTTGTTAAATTGAAACATGGAAAGTCAGAACGATCAAACAACGGTTAGAATTAAAAAACCAAAGTGGTTGCGCGTAAAATTACCGACGGGTGAAAATTACCGAACGGTGAGGGGATTGGTCGATCAGCATAATTTACATACCATTTGTGAGAGTGGGAGCTGTCCGAATATGGGTGAATGTTGGGGCGAAGGAACAGCGACTTTCATGATTTTAGGAAATATTTGTACGCGTTCATGCGGTTTTTGTGCTGTTCAAACAGGAAAGCCAGATGCAGTAGATGAATTTGAACCCGGTCGAGTCGCAAATAGCGTCAAAATCATGGGGGTAAAACATGCCGTCATTACTTCGGTAGATCGAGACGACTTAAAAGATGGTGGCTCAGAAATTTGGGCGCAAACAGTGCGTGCCATTCGACAACAATCTCCAGGAACGACCTTAGAAACGTTGATTCCTGATTTTGCTGGAAAATGGGAGAATCTACAAGTAATTATTGATGTGGCACCTGAAATTGTTTCCCATAATTTGGAAACGGTCAGAAGGTTGACCAAACAAGTGCGAATTCAAGCCAAATATGACCGAAGTTTGGAGGTGTTATTCCGTTTGAAAAAAGGTGGAATGCGCACCAAGTCTGGCGTGATGTTGGGACTAGGGGAATCTGAAAGTGAAGTAATTGAAACCATGCAGGACCTTCGTTCAGTTGGGGTAGACATCCTTACTTTAGGTCAATATTTACAGCCAACACCGAAGCATTTACCTGTTTTTGAATTTATTGAGCCTATGCAATTTGAGAAATACCGCATCTTAGGTTTGGAAATGGGTTTTCGATTTGTAGAAAGTGGTCCACTCGTGCGCTCTTCCTACCATGCGGAAAAACATTTATTTGATTGAAGTTTTTAGATGCTTAAATAATCGATATAAACTCACCTAAACAATAGTTGTTTTTAAGAAATATTGATTACCTTGGCAGTCACGTTTTATGTATTTATTTAATAAAGCTTATGAATAAGAAAGTCTATGTGTTTGGTTCCCTGATGGTTGCTGGCTTTGTAGCAGTTGCTGTTGGCGCATTTATGTTGTTTCCGACTGAAGGAAAATACAAGCAAGAAAATCTGTCTGCCCTCCAAGAAACATCATCTGATGATGCGATGGCTTGGTTGCGTGCACGTTACATTGATGTCACAACGGGTCAACCCGTTTCTGCTGAGAAATTGGCTCAGATTGACGGCCAAATTCGTAAAATGAAAAAATCGAAATCCATTGTTTTTGAATCAATGGGTCCGGATAATATTGGTGGACGTACCCGCGCCATTCAATCCGATAGAACAAACATCAACCGTTTATGGGCTGGTGGTGTGTCTGGCGGATTGTTTGTTTCTTTGAACAAAGGAAACACATGGGACCGCGTTGAATCCTATTTTGCTGCTGGTGCAAATCCATTTATATCTTCCATGACTCAAACACCAGATGGTGTACTTTACGTGTCTACAGGTTCTGACCAAGAAGGATGGAACGGTAATGGTGTTTGGTACTCAACCGATTCAGGTAACACATGGGCTAAAATTCCAGGAACGTCTAATTGTACGGAGATCGTTAGTTCGAATGCTGATAATTACGTTTGGTTAGCAACGAATTCAGGTTTGAGAAAATGGAAGGTTGGTGACGCAAGTTTAACAACTGTAACCGTTTCTAACGGTGCTTGTACGGCATTGCAAATTTCACTTGATGGACAAGTAGTTGTTGCATCTTTCGGAGCAAATAAACCGTGGGTGTCTAACAATGGTGGAACTTCTTTTACAGATAAATCAGGTACTGCAGCAAATAATTTAGTTCCTTCTGGAGCAGCTCGTATCGAGTTCGCTATCTCTCCAATTAAAAACGCTTCAAACCACTACTCATTGTATGCGGTTCGAACAAACTCAAATTTAATGAGTATGCATGTGTCTCATGACGATGGTCAAACATGGAATCAATTTGTTGGAGCTTCTGCACCACCGAATGAGTTCGATATTTACCGAAATCAGGGTACATATAATAGCATTGTCTCTGTGAAACCAACAGATCCAGAGATGATTTTAATCGGTGGGATTGATATTTGGAAATGGAAACAAATGGTAAACAATCCTCCACAAGGTGGTTTTGAAAAAATCAGCCAGTGGTTTGTTTCACCAAATTCACCCATTTATGCTCATGCAGACAACCACGAAATGAAATGGGATGCAAACAATCGTTTGTATATAGGTAACGATGGTGGTATTGGTGTTTCCAACAATTTTGGTCAAACTTGGTACCCATCTAACCGTGGATACAATGTCACCCAATTTTATGGAATCGCATTTGATAGAACCGGAGCAGTAATGGGTGGAGCACAAGATAATGGTACATTATACAATGATTTCAGTTTGTCAACACCTCAAGAATTTAGAGAAGTGGGTGGTGGAGATGGTTTCGAATGTGAGATCTCTTACTTTAATCCACGTGTGATGTTCTCTACGGTATATTACAATACTATTTCTCGTTCAGGTGATAAAGGTCAGACCTTTACATCGTTTGTTCCAACTTTACCTGCAACATACGATGACCCAGGAACAGACGGAAGTCCAAATCACCCTTTCCATACAGAAATTTTCCTGGCGGAATATTACGACTTGAACTCGGAAGATTCCGTGACCCTGATTCCTACAAAAAATTATGCAGCGGGATCGATCATTCGTGTTCCTTCCTTGTCTTCTGGTGATTCCATTACTTATGTGACAAGTACAGCATTGTATTTTGATGATACCCTGGAATATGAGCCAAGTTTGACTGTTGGAAACGAGAATTTCGGACTAAATAGTGCAACAGGAGAAACTGTTTCTATGGGAGCTGATACGGTGATTTACAATGTTACTTGGGACACTGTACGTGTTCAGGATCCATACCAATCATGGTTCTTTGTATATGTAAATGCCAACAATGGTGAACTATGGGGAACGCGTAATGCACTTCGTTTAGCAGTGACTAATCCTCAATGGGTATGTGTTGCTAGAAACATCGGTGGTGGATTGTTTAATTCAGTTGATGTTGAATTCTCTAGAGACCTCAATCATTGTTATGTAAGCGCTGGTAACGGTGTTTGGCGAATCGATGGTTTAGGTTCTGTATATACGAGTGATCCTAATTTCATTTCGAAAGTAGCATATGTCACTTCCGGAGGTGTAACTACTACTCCAAGTTATACTACGGCTACGAAAATCACAGCAACATCTTACGAAGGGATTGCCGTGAATCCGAACAATGGAAATGATCTCTTATGTTTTGCTGGATTTGGTGGAACAAACAGAAGAAGTTTAAACGCGAATGTTACAACGCCATCTTTCACCGCGCTTTCTGCAATAACCACTCCGGGTGTTGCTTGTTACGATGGAATCATAGATCGTAATAATCCAGACATCATCGTAGTTGGTACATCAAGTGGTGCCTTTATTACAACAAATGGAGGTGCTTCATGGGAGAATGCCTCTGGTGGTTTCGAAGGAACACCAGTTTACGAAGTAAGGCAATCGTGGCGTAGCTTTAACGAAGGCAATGACCGTCCTGGTGAAATTTACCTGGGAACCTTTGGTCGTGGAATTTGGAGAACGACTGCTTTCTTAGGATTGGATGGAAATGGTTCAAGTGGCAATGTGAAATTTGACACAAACTTGAAAACATTCCCTAATCCAACAAGAGATAACACCACTGTTACGTTTGAATTAGCAAATGCAGGCATGGTTGAGATTCAAGTTTATTCGATTACGGGTCGTTTAGTGAAATCCATTAGAAAATCAATGGACGAAGGTACAAATGCCGTTCAAATTGAGGGAGATAACCTAGCAAACGGAACCTACATTGTGAAATTCAATTCAGGTAAACAGTCTGAAACAGTGAAATTCATCAAAATGTAAGTTGAATCAAAACATAAATAAAAGGCGGCCAATCGGTCGCCTTTTTTGTTTTTTGCTAAGTTGGATTGGAAAACGTTGCGTAATTTTTGATTTTCCTATCTCACCGTACAGGTATCTTTGCAACATTCCAAAGATGGTGAGCCGTGCACATCGATCGATTTCCTATTGATTTCAGGACTTAGATAAGGTATTCCAAGATTGAATCCTCGTAGGATGGTTAGGAGCCCAATAGCTGTTAGCGCAATGGCAAGGGCATCTTTCGGTAATACAATTAAAGGCGGTTAACATCCAAATATTAGGGTATAATATTAATTTTCGATGATTAATTCGGCACATTTGTATGTCTTCAATTCCTTTTTCATCCAAAATGGAACCGTTGGATACCTCGGTCTAGGAACGTTGTATTTTTTTATAAATTCCTTGTCATTCATGAGTAAAGGTTGCCATTTGATGAAAAAATGACCTTCATCATATTTCAAAAAAACCTTAATTCTGCGTACATTTGATAGACTAAATCCAATGAAATGCTCGAAAAATCCCACAAACATGTTACCTGTTTGACCTGTGCTGGTAGAAAAAATTCGCTATTGGGTAACTTGTGTCACGATGAAATAGACCATGTCAATGCGCACAAGGCATGTAATTACT
>Ga0208592_1000170_pt1 | contig 19842 bp, 20 predicted proteins | sample LakMenE18May10ns_FD_150712 | JGI IMG/M metagenome (GOLD analysis project Ga0208592, IMG submission 150712) | Freshwater microbial communities from Lake Mendota, WI - 18MAY2010 deep hole epilimnion ns (SPAdes) | ecosystem: Environmental > Aquatic > Freshwater > Lentic | place: Lake Mendota...
CTTAAGCATGGAATACACCGGACTATTCGATGGCAAACAGTTGAATGCCTACATTTCACCCAATCCGGTGAAAGACCAGTTTGTTTTACATGGTGCCACTAATCTTACTGCTTTGAACCTATTGGATGTTCAGGGTAAGTTGGTGCAAACCTTTGATGTACAACAAGATGAGTTTTCTTTGTCAAACTTAAAACCGGGCATTTATTTTCTGGAGCTACAGCAAGGAAATCACAGTAGTGTCTTTAAGTTGATGAAGGAATAGCGCCTTTATTTCAACAAGCGAAGTAAACAAAAATGCACCTCTAAGGTGCATTTTTTGTTTACCATTTGGCTTCATTCATTTTAGATCGGCCTCAAACAAGGTGTTTTTGCGGTACGTGCTGACTTTTTTCGTGAAGCTTATCACCGAATGCACAGAACAATCCATTTTCGCTAAATTCGAGTATATTCGTATAAATAAATCACGATGAAAAAATACTTGCTATTCCTTATTTTCCTGAGTTCAGGTAAAATGGTTCCATTGTTTGCGCAACAAAACCAATTTACTGATCCACGCGATGGGAGAACATACAAAACTGTTCAGATTGGTGAACAATTGTGGTTCGCTGAAAATTTAAAAATTAAAACCTCAAACGGAAATTACTTTTCTTATAACAATGACCCTGGTTATGTCAATCTTTATGGGTATTTGTATGACTGGAAAACGGCTTGTGATGTTTGTCCTTCGGGATGGAGGCTGGCAAGCAATGACGATTGGAGGATCCTCTCAAATTATATCGGCGATGATCCGACGTATAAATCAAAATTGATGAGCAAAGTTATTTGGGATGCATCGGAAAATGCAACCAATGTCGTTGGTTTTAGTGGCTTGCCTGGCGGATTAAGGGATCATTTGGGTACTTACAGAAACAAGGGTGTTGGTGCTTATTTTTGGTCTTCCACCCCACAAGATCAGAATTTTGCTTACGCAAGAGAATTGGGTAAAAATGCAGGAAATTATGCCAGTCATCTATTTGGAACCAATAAAAACATGGGGCTTTCTGTGCGCTGCGTGCAGGATTTGAGTCCATACATAGAAGAAGAAATCGACCAATCTGAATATGAGGAATCAGCCTACGAAGAACCGGAGACACCTCAGTACGAAGAATCCTATTCCATTCAGAAATCAGTAAAACAATATTCGGTGTTTAAAACACAAACGTGTAATGAGAAACAAGATTTGTATTACAATTATATGGGTGAATTTGAATGTGAACCTATAAAGTCAGCGAACATAAAAATCACCATCAATATTCACTTAAGCGATCCAATGTATGATGAAGCAACGGTAACCATGTATGATGTGATCAAGAAATCATCTGACGAATTTCCCATCGAATTTGTGGAATTGCTTGAGGGCGGTGAATTGTTGTTCCACTTCTCAGTGATCAATCAACCGCACACATTTTTATTGGATGAATCAAATAAAAAGCTAAGTTGGTATTCAGAGTGGGGACACTGGCAGGAGGAGTACTTTTTTAAATAATGGCACCTTGCCTAGTATAAAGAATTCCTCGTTCGAAACCTATTTTTCATCCACCCGTAAACCACCCAAACATTAAAACAACAATACAATGAAAAAATTACTATTTAGCGCGGGATTACTCGCAATGTCCATGTCAGCAAAAGCACAAGTATTTTCTTTTGATGCTGGAGTAAAAGGTGCTTTCAGCGCGACAGAGATGTTCAACAACAACATTTCAGACCTTGGTGCCATTCAGGATTATAAAATGGCAACGGGTTCTAATTACGGAATTGCACTAAATGCAAATATGAGCAACATTGGCTTGACAGTTGAGTTCTTGGGAGGTCAGTTTAATACGGGGTATCAGGGGACAATCGGTTCTGGTAATTTTGCTTCTTCCTACACGTCAAATGTGGAATTAAACACCTTTTCCATTCCTATTTTATTGAAATTAGGTGATCAAACGGGAGGGTATACCGAACTTGGAATCTCTACAAATGGCGTAAGAAAAGCGACTTATTCTAATTCATTGTCAACAGCAACAAGCGATGTCACTGGAAAGTATAAAAATTACACTACTGCAGTTCTTGGTTTTGGTTCGAAAATTAGTTTGGGGGATCATTTTCCTTTGATCCTAAACGTAGGCGTTCGTTTCCAATATGGTTTCACAGATGCTGCTGGAGTTGACGCTTTAGGTGTTGACTTAACAAATACAACGGCTTATCCTACTTACCAAAAATCGGCAGCTGCTTCCGTTGGATTGCACATGGGCTTAACATACAAAATTAAATGAGGGAGAATTCTTGACAGTGATGTCTAGTAAATGCCAACAGCATAAAATAAAAAAGGGGATTGATATCAATCCCCTTTTTTTGTGTTGTGTTTTTTTATTTTACCAGATGAATGAATCCGTGTAACGTATACAAGGTGCGCTCAACATCGTCGTATTCGTATTTGTCACTCTTCGGTGTCGCAGTGTAGAAATAAACACCTTCTTCTAATTTGGCGCCAGAAACATCGATACCCGTCCAGTTGTTCTTGTAATCGTCATTTGAATAAACGACATTTCCCCAACGGTTGAAAACCGTTAAACTCACTCGGTCGTAGTCCTCCCAGTTTTGAATGAATAAGGTGTCATTGGTTCCATCGTTGTTGGTCGTTAATACATTTGGAACCACGAGTGGACATTGGTTGTAAACACGTACCTCGGGAGACGTAATGGTTTTACCACATTGATCCACTGCGTTGATGGTGTATACATTCAAGTTAGGAAGTAAGATCGACGGATCGACAAGCACCGTATCACTGTTCGGGAAATTCCCCGGTTGCCAGTAGTAACTATACGGAGGAACACCTTGATCTACTTTACACCACATAGATGTCCATTCACCTTTATCTGCACAAACATTCACTGAATCTAAGGCACTAATCGTTAATGGCAAATAATCAATGATGGTCAATGAAATGGAGGTAGTATCAAACGTTCCGTCGCATGGATTTGGAACGATGACATTAAAGAACACGGTTTCGTTTCCTTCAGTCAAACCATCAAAGATGGCAGAAATACCAATCGTGTCCGACAATACGCCAGCAGGAATGATTAAGGTGTCGTTAATGTAAGGGTAATCATCGCCATTTGTGGCAGTTCCACTAAGCAATACTTGAACAATTAAATTTTCCGTGGCATCCGTTCTTCCAACAATGAATCCGGCAAATCCACAGTCTTCAATTAATTGTGTGGGACCAGTAACATCTACTTCAATTGGCAATTCGACTTGACAAGCAACCACGCGGTAACCAAAGGTTCTGATTTTAGTATTGATTAAAACCCCGTTTCGGTATTCCTTAACAGCAACTCCGGCGACATAATTTCCAATCAAGTTTGGTGTGAATGCCATCATTCCTGTTTGTGAATTGATGGTGATGTTCGAACCAGTTCCGAAGGGAACAAATTCAGTATAAGTTGGATTCCAGTTGACAGGGGCGTAGGGTCCTGCCGTTTCAGGATTCGGTACAACATTTGCAATGCTTCCGCCCAAAAGTGGCGCCATCAATTCGTATACCAAGGAGTCTCCATCAGGATCAAAAGCAGAATGGTCGAAATTCAAGGTGTTTTGAGAACAAAGCACTAAAGGAGGATAATTGATAAACCTTGCGCCTTGATTAGGAACGTTAATCAAAGAAGATCCAGGTATAAATGTTGTCAACGTAATCCCGTTATTGGAAGGATCAACAATGTTATCGATGTTTCCAGACCAACAACAGCGCTGATAAGAAAGGTAATATCCTTCTATGTTGAACGGCAAGGTGATGGTGTCGATGTAAATGGCACGCTCCACACAAATGTCGTTTGGTGGCGTTACACAAGGATCGTCATAAACAATCGGAAGGATGTTTTGACTAAAAATACTCACGTCATATGATGCATAAATGCTTCCATTCATGTAAAACACGGTGTAATTTAATGGAGCATCAAAACCTGTAGCGGAGTTGCAATCGCGGTAAATTTCAATGGTTACCTTGTACTGATTGTTTCCCAAGGAATCATAATAAATCTCACCTCCAATAATATGCGAAGCTTTTGATTCAAACGAAAAACCGATGCAAAGGATTAGGGAGAATAAGGATAAAAGGAGAGGACGGTAATGTTTCAACATGTTTTCATTCATTGCAACCTTAAAGAAGGTTAATTTTTTGACAAATTTACGACTATTTTATTGAAGTCTATGGTCAATCTTGATTGATCACAGACAATGGAGTAAAGACGTAGAAAAACCGTATATTAGTTGCACGATGTTGAAACGATTTTTTTTATTAAGCGTGATTTGTGGCGTCATGGCAATTTCGTTGTCCGCCCAAAGCGAATCAAATACGCTGAAACAATTGATCGAAAAGGCATTGAATGCCAAGTCAAGTTCCGAACGTTTGGTGGCAAAAATCGACCTCATTGACTTTTATGAGCAAGTTGATCCACGCAAATGGAAAGAAAAAACCCTAGAATTACATGCGCAACGCAATGCTTATTTGGGAAAAGTCCCTCAAAGTAAAATCGACCTTGTTTATGCAGCGTATTTGTCGAAGAACGGAAATACCGAACAATTCAAAGAAACCTACAACCGGAAACTAGTAAAGCAAACGTTTACCGATTGGAAAGATGCTTATCGATGGAGAAGGTTGCATTTTGAATACGAACTCCTTCAACGGAACTTCGCTCATGCGCGCGCGATAGCGGATTCAACGCTTATCTTTTTACAGCGAAAACGAAACAATGCCAGCACATCCTTGATCTACCAGGATATTTCTCGTTTGTACATGAACATGTCGGTTAGGGATTCCGCCTATTGGGCGGCAAATCGTGCGATTTCGTTTGCCAAACGTTCTCAAAAAAGGGAGATTTTGGTTCTGGCCTTGCAAAACCAAGCCAATAACTTCGGTTATTTCCTCGATCTGGAAGGGGCAGTTCAAAAGGAATTGCAGGCCATTCGCTTAGCCGAAGAATTACACATCGAACACCTTAAGATTCATTCCTTCGTTGAAATTGCCAGGTATTCCATTGCCGTTGGAAATTGGACAGAGGGATTGGGTTACTTGAAAAGGGCCCTGCAACTGGCAAGAGATTATCATGATGACCCCTCGATTGCACTCATTGGAATCTATTTATCAAAAGTGTATTTACATCAAAATCAAGTGGCTTTATCCATTTACCATATAAACAAATCCAAGGATTTTTATGCAAGGGAAAAAGATTTGTATCACCTTGCGCAGTGCGCAAATACGATTGGACACATTTCAGTGATCCAAGGAGATTTGGAACGAGCAAAATCGGCTTACCTCGAAGCTCAGGTTTATTTTGAGAAGGAAAAATTAAGCGCTGAATTGGCAGAAGTCTATCAGGGATTCGGTGAATTGTATTTAAAATCGGGGGACTTAAAACGAGCGAAAGAATACTTGGAATTATCGATAGACCGTCATGAGGCGGTTCAGTCCATTGGATTAATTGACCGCTATAAATTACTGGCGCAATTATCCATGAAAAGTGGGGACCTTCAAAATGCATTAAAATATCAAAATGCCTACATTGCATTTCTTGAATCGAATTCAATTAAACGGAACGATTCTAAAATTGCGGAACTCACATCGAGCAATCTGAGAGAGGAACGCGAACGGTTAATTGAATTGCAACAACGCCGCATTGAAAGAGAAAACAGGGAACAGCAAATTTTAAAATTACAAAGCGATCGATTGCTGCTCGTTGCCGTGATTTTTATTTTCATGGTCATTTTTGGCTTGGTGATCCTTTTCTTGCGAATGAAACAAGTTCGGTCTAGACAGGAGCAAAGAGAAGCGGAATTGTCTCAAACCTTACTGCGCGCTCAAATGAACCCTCATTTTGTGTTCAATGCCATGTCGGTGATTCAGAGCTACATCTATGAAAATAATCCTGAGAAATCCTCTCAATTTCTGGTGAATTTCTCGCGATTAATGCGTTTAATACTAGAGAATTCACCAAAGGAATTTATTCCAATTGAGCTAGAAATCGAGATTTTAGACAAGTATTTAAGCACGCAAAAAATGCGTTTTGAAAACCGCTTTGATTACCAACTGTCTGTGTCGGAGGAATTGCTCTCTAACAAAGCCATCGTTCCTCCTATGATCACCCAGCCTTTTATAGAGAATGCGATTGAACATGGACAACTTCATACGGTGAAGGACGGACAAATTCAAGTACAAATGAAAGAGCGCGATGGGAAATTGGAAATTACCATTTCGGATAACGGTATCGGTAGAAAAAAATCGGCTCAGACAAAAAAAATACGAACCCATCGAAGCATGGCCATTGATATTACGAAAGAGCGCATTGATATATTAAATAAAAAGTATAAATTTAGTGGAAGTTTGACTTTCAATGATTTAGACCAAAAAAAAGGCAGTGGAACCTTAGTAACCATTGTCCTTCCATTGAAATTCGACACTACTAACTTTTAAATCAGAACCAATGGCGAAAAAAGTACTCATTATTGACGATGAAAAACCAACGCGTGAGTTCATCCGAAAAATGCTTGAATCTTTTGATTTAAATTTAGAAATCCACACAGATGGTGAAAATGTCACGTCTGGAATTGAAGCCATTGAGCGCATTCAACCGGACATTGTACTGCTGGACATACAAATGCCTGATGGAAATGGATTTGATGTGTTAAAAGGCGTGTCTTATAAATCGTTTGAAGTGATTTTCATTACAGCATTTCAAGAATTTGCCGTGCAAGCCATAAAATTTAGTGCCCTCGATTACATTCTGAAACCCATCGATGCTGATGAATTGAAAAATGCAGTTACGAATGCCATTCAACTGCTCCTGCACAAAAAGGATGAAAGTCAGTTTCAAGTTTTACAGAACAACATTCAGCCTCAATTAAAAAGAAAACTAGTACTTAAAACCCAAGAAAGTATTTTTGTGGTGGAAATTGATGACATCGTTCACTGCGAGGCAGATAAGAACTATACCTTCTTTTACCTAAATGATGGCAAGAAAATTTTGGTATCCAAAACCTTGAAAGATTACGACACCTTGCTTTCTGGACTTCAGTTTTTCCGAGTGCATCAGTCCCATTTGATTAATTTGAATTGCGTGGAACGCTATGACAAGCAAGAAGGAGGCTCCGTTATTTTAAAAGATGGAACAGCCATTCCCCTTTCTCCCGCGAAAAAAGAACAGTTCTTTAAAAGTCTAGATCAGTTGTAGCTTAGGCTAGAGCCTGCGTTAAATCGGCAATAAGATCATCAGCGTCTTCGATTCCCACACTCAAGCGGATCAAGGAGTCCACGACACCACTCTGCTCACGAACCTCTTTGGGAATGGAAGCATGGGTCATTGTTGCTGGATGACCAATCAGAGATTCAACACCTCCAAGTGATTCCGCTAAAGCAAAAATCTCGACTTTTTTAACGATGTTTAAAGCATCTTCCAATTGATTGCCTTTGAGGGTGAAAGAAATCATTCCCCCGAAACCACGCATTTGCTTTTTGGCTACATCATGATTGGGATGGCTTTCAAAACCAGGCCAATATACTTTTTCGATTCTTGGATGACTTGCAAGGAAACGGGCAACTTTTTCACCATTTTCACAATGACGTTGCACACGTAAATGCAAGGTTTTAATCCCTCTTAACACAAGGAATGAATCCATAGGAGCAGTAACAGCACCAGAGGAATTTTGAATGCGGTACATTTCGTTGGCGATGTTTTCATCCGAACACACCAATGCACCCATCACAACGTCTGAGTGTCCACCTAGGTATTTTGTTACGGAATGCATGACCATGTCAGCACCTAAGTCTAGTGGATTTTGCAAATATGGTGTTGCAAACGTATTGTCTACGCACAACATGGCACCAGCAGCCTTTGAAATTTTGGCCATGGCTTCAATGTCAATGATGTTCATCATCGGGTTCGTCGGTGTTTCGACCCAAATCATTTTGGTATGTTCATTCACTAATGCAGCAACTGCGGACACATCTTGCATGTTAACAAAGTGAAATTTAATGCCGTATTTTTCAAAAATTGTTCTGAATATTCGGTAGGACCCACCGTATAAGTCGTTTGTTGAAATGACTTCGTCTCCAGGATTCAACATTTTCAAGACACAATCAATCGCCGCTAAACCAGAACCAAAACAAGCGCCGAACTGACCATTTTCGATTGCAGCAATGTTTTTTTCAAGCGCATGTCGGGTAGGGTTTTGTGTACGTGAATACTCATAACCTTTGTGGTTTCCAACACCATCTTGAACATACGTTGAAGTTTGGTATATCGGTGTCATGATGGCACCTGTTGCTGGATCGGGATGAACACCAGCATGTATGGCTTTAGTAGCAAATTTCATGTCTTGAATTTTATGCAAAATTAGCAGAATCTTTAAGGTAATTTTAATTCTTGACTCGGATCCCAAAAGATTTTCTCAAAGTCTTGAATTTGATCGTTTAGAATAATGACTCCTTCTGCTTCTAACGCTGTTTGCATACTATCAGGACTAAGGAAGTGCATTTTTCCACTTAATAAACCATTCCGATTGACCACGCGATGCGCTGGTATTCCAGGAAATTGATGAGATGCATTCATTGCCCAACCGACCATGCGAGCCCCCTGCTTTGAACCAAGGTAGTTGGCAATGGCACCATAGGAAGTTGCCCTTCCTGATGGAATGAGCTTGACCACTTGAAAAACGTGCTCGAAGAAATCCTTGTTTTTGGCGTTCAGATTTTCTATCATGGAACAAAGATAGAAATGGAATTCTATGGAAATCGTTTTATTTCGTTTTTTCAGGAAACAAAAAAGCCACCTCAATAGGTGGCTTTTATTCGTATATCAATGTTAGGAATTACTCTCCTTTACAACATGCTTTTTTATCATCTGCACATTTGTTAGCATCACCTAACCATTTGCCATCTTTACCATAATGAGCCATGCACATTGCTTTCTCTTCTTTTGAGCAACCTTTTTCGTCACACATTTTCGCACATTCATCTTTGGTCATTTCAGCACATTTGCTCATGTCGCACTTTGTGTTCATTGCTTGGCCTTCATGACACATTTTGTTGTCACTCGTGCATTTGTCGTTTGACATGCATTTTCCATCGCGCATTTCGCATGGTGCAGCACCATTGCTATTTGCCTCTTCAGATGAAGCACCGTTTCCTAAGATTGGAGCAATCACTAATCCAATTAAACATGTTAATTTAATCAAAATGTTCATAGATGGACCAGAAGTATCTTTGAATGGATCTCCAACAGTATCTCCAGTTACTGCTGCTTTGTGCGCGTCAGAACCTTTGTATGTCATTTCACCGTTGATTTCAACACCTGCTTCGAATGATTTCTTTGCGTTGTCCCATGCACCACCTGCGTTGTTTTGGAAAACTGCCCAAAGAACTCCAGAAACGGTAACACCAGCCATATAACCACCAAGCATTTCAGCGATTAATTGGTTGCTGTACCCTAATAACATTGGTAATGTTGCGATTAAAATCGGGAAGCCAATGGTTAAAATTCCTGGCAACATCATTTCGCGCAATGCAGCTTTGGTAGAGATTTCCACACATTTTCCGTATTCAGGTTTTCCAGTACCTTCCATGATTCCAGGAATTTCTTTGAACTGACGACGAACTTCGTACACCATGTCCATGGCTGCTTTTCCAACTGAATTCATTGCTAATGCAGAGAATACAACCGGAATCATACCACCAACAAACAACATCGCTAATACAGGAGCTTTAAAAATGTTGATTCCATCGATGCCTGTGAATGTTACGTACGCAGCAAACAAAGCCAATGAAGTCAAGGCTGCAGATGCAATCGCAAATCCTTTTCCTGTTGCGGCTGTTGTATTACCAACAGAATCTAAAATATCGGTGCGTTGACGAACTTCTTTTGGTAATTCGCTCATTTCAGCAATACCACCAGCGTTATCAGAGATCGGACCGAAAGCGTCAATCGCTAATTGCATAGCCGTTGTTGCCATCATGGCAGATGCTGCTAATGCAACACCGTAGAATCCAGCTAAAGCATAAGATCCCCAAATTGCTCCAGCGAACAAAAGTACAGTAGGGAAGGTAGAGATCATTCCAGTTGCCAATCCAGCGATGACGTTTGTTCCTGCACCTGTAGAAGATTTTTGAACGATTTTCAAAACTGGTTTCGTACCTAAACCTGTATAGTATTCAGTAACGGATGAAATCACACCACCAACAAGCAATCCTACGATCGCAGCAAAAAATACGCGCATCGATGAAATGTCTTTTACTCCTTCACCAAAGAAATTCATTTTCATGGTTGTAGGCAACATCCAAGTTACCAATCCGTAACATGCCGCAGCAGTTAAAGCAATAGAAACCCAGTTACCAAGGTTTAACGCTCCTTGAACTTGTTTTTCTTTGGCATCGTTGCTTGAAATACGTACTAACATCGTTCCGATGATAGAGAAAAGGATTCCAAATCCTGCGATGGCCATCGGCAATAAGATTGGACCGATTCCACCGAATTTATCATTGATGACTCCACCCATGTCTTTGATGACATAGTTACCAAGTACCATGGCAGCCAATACTGTTGCGACATACGAACCAAATAAGTCAGCGCCCATTCCGGCAACGTCACCTACGTTATCACCTACGTTATCTGCGATTGTTGCAGGGTTACGAGGATCATCTTCTGGGATTCCAGCTTCTACTTTACCAACAAGGTCAGCTCCAACGTCAGCAGCTTTTGTATAAATACCACCACCAACACGTGCAAACAATGCGATTGATTCAGCTCCTAAAGAGAATCCAGCCAATGTTTCAAGAACGATTGTCATGTCTTCAGTATTTGTCCATTTACCTCCCATAAAGAAGTGGAAAAAGAAGATAAAGAATGCTGTTAATCCTAATACTGCTAAACCAGCAACCCCAAGTCCCATAACCGTACCTCCACCGAAAGAAACTTTCAATGCTTGAGGTAAGCTTGTGCGTGCAGCTTGTGTGGTACGAACGTTTGTTTTTGTCGCAATTTTCATCCCCATGTTCCCAGCCAATGCGGAGAAGATGGCACCGAATATAAATGCGATGATGATTAATAAGTGTGTTTTAACTCCCGGCACAAAAGTGATACCAGCTAAAACGACGCTTGCAATTAGCACGAAAACGGCTAATAAACGGTATTCTGCTTTTAGAAATGCAAGCGCTCCTTCGTAGATGTAATCTGAAATTTCTTTCATTTTTCCATCTCCAGCGTCTTGTTTCAAAACCCAAGCTCTCTTCATTGCCATAAACAGCAATCCGATAACGGCCATTACGATTGGCACATAAATCATCATTGATTCCATACTAATTTGTTAATTTGTTAAATTTTACGCTGGCAAAAGTATAGTTTTCCGCCATGGTATGCAAATACGTAAAAAAAAAAGAAGGGTTACGTTCTTTATAAAACCGCTTGGATTTTAGCCTTTAGGGTTGACAATGGAAAGGCACCACTTTCACGCCAAAGTTTTTCTCCTTTTTTAAAGAGAACAAAGGTGGGTACTCCTCTCACTTTATATAGTGCCGCTATGTCTTGGTTTTTATCGACATCGATTTTCAAAATGCGAATTTTCGAACCCATTTGCTTTTTCAAATCTTCAAGTACTGGGTGCATCATTTTACATGGTCCACACCAAGTTGCGTAGAAGTCTACCAATGTTGGCGTGTCTGATTGAATGATGTCGTTGAATTTCCCCATGAGGCAAATGTAAGCATGTTTAATAGGCTTATATGTAACCTAAGGCACAAAAAAAAGGCAGATTCACACCTGCCTTTTTTACTGAAGTATTTTTATTGTTTTATGTAGGTTGCGGTACACGTCCCTTGTCCACCAATTAACGGTGCTGTATTATCGTACGTATAGGTAATTACAATGGTATTTCCAAGGCTATTCATGGTTCCGGTTCCAGAAAAGTTGATTTGCCCAACGGTTGCATCAACCGATTGTTGAGGGATGGTGATTGTCGAACCATTGATGCTTGCATTCGCTGTCCCTCCAATTAACGTAAACATGTTATCAATGGTTAATGCGGAAGCACTACTACCTGCGCTGATAACTGGTGAACCGGCAAGTGGAAATTGAGTCGCCCCGCAATTACTGCTTAGGCTCCAAGTAACTAACCAATTGTCTTGACCAATGATGACATTCACTTTTCGTTTAGCCGTTGTTGTTCCATTTGCATTGCTTGCTGTATAGGTAACATAATAAGTTCCAGTAGTTGTTGCATCTACTTCGTTTACGCTCGTTACGGTTACAGCGGTTCCGTCCTTGTTTGTAGCGCTTGCTCCGGCGTCTGTATACGTTGTCCCAACGTTGATGTTTATTTCTGTTGCGCCATTGATGGTAATGGTCGGTGCGTACAAGCAGTTTCCATCGTCTTTTTTCGCCGCTTCGTTATAATTTGCTGCCGTGTTATCGGTACAGCCTTTCTTTTTACATCCAGTATTGGTAGTCATCACAAGTGCCCCAAGTAGGAATAAGCCAATTATTTTTTTCATAGTGTTAAGTTGAGTTGATTCAAAAATAGGAAAAAAATCTTCAAAAAAAAAGCGGCATCCTTGGATGCCGCTTTCAACCAAACGATATGCACTAGTCTTGTAACACCTCTTCTTTTTGAGCGGGTGTTCCAAGAGCATTTTTGATTTTCTCTTCTAATTCTTCAGCCAATGCTGGGTTGTCCATTAAGATGGATTTAATGGAATCCCTACCTTGACCGAGTTTGGTTTCTCCATAAGAGAACCATGATCCACTTTTTTTCAGGATGTTTAAGTCCACACCCAAATCGATGATTTCCCCAATTTTAGAAATTCCTTCACCGTACATGATGTCGAATTCTGCTTTTCTAAACGGTGGCGCCACTTTATTTTTAACCACTTTTACTTTCACTCGGTTTCCGATGATTTCCTCTCCTTCTTTTAATTGAGCTGCACGACGGATATCGATGCGAACAGAAGAATAGAATTTCAAGGCATTTCCACCTGTCGTTGTTTCCGGGTTACCGAACATCACGCCGATTTTATCACGCAATTGATTGATGAAAATACAACAACAGCCTGCTTTATTAATCGATCCAGTTAATTTACGAAGTGCTTTCGACATTAGTCTTGCTTGAAGTCCCATTTGTGAATCTCCCATTTCTCCTTCGATTTCCGCTTTAGGTGTTAAAGCAGCAACGGAGTCAATTACGATTAAGTCAATCGCTCCGGATCGAATTAAATTGTCCGCAATTTCTAAGGCTTGCTCGCCATTATCTGGTTGAGAAATCAACAGATTGGCTACGTCCACTCCTAATTTTTGAGCGTAAAATTGATCGAATGCATGCTCCGCATCGATAAAGGCAGCAATTCCACCTTGCTTTTGTACTTCTGCAATCGCATGAATGGCTAAGGTTGTTTTTCCAGAAGACTCAGGCCCGTATATTTCTACGACGCGTCCTTTTGGATACCCGTTAATTCCTAAGGCTAAATCCAAGGTGATCGAACCCGTTGGGATTACTTCGACTTTTTCTACTGGAGAATCGCCTAATTTCATTACGGATCCTTTACCAAAGGTTTTGTCCAATTTCTCCATCGTTAATTGGAGTGCTTTTAATTTCTCTGCATTTTGTTCTTTAGACTTTGACATATCGTTTGTTGTTTGTGAGTTGGTTGACTCGGTGATTAATTTCTACAAATGTAAGCGGGTGAGATCGTAAACTATTTACGAACTAAATCAATTGGTATAAATCGCTAAAATTTCTTGCGCGTGATTCTTAGTGTTTGGTTTCTCGATGATGGACATCAAGTTTCCTGTTTCATCAAAAAGGAAGCTTGTGCGATGAATGCCATCATACGTTTTCCCCATGAATTTTTTAGGACCCCAAACGCCAAATAAATTCAAAAGCGTTTTTTCAGTATCAGCGATTAATGGAAAAGGCAATTGAAATTTATCTATGAATTTTTTATGTGATGAAACGCTATCTGCGCTCACTCCAATTACTGCGATGTTATTTTCCAATAAGGCGGAATAATCATCACGCAAACTGCACGCTTGAGCGGTACATCCTGGGGTGTTATCCTTAGGATAGAAATAAACCACCAAACGCTTGCCACTGAAGTCATTGGAGTTAATTTCTTCGCCGTTTTGATCCACTCCAACAAATGCTGGTAGTGTCGATCCGATATTCAATTGATTCATAATGCTTAAATATTAATCGTTAAAAAGATTAAAAACTAATCAAAAGTAAAAACTATTCTTGAATAACAAAACATAAATGAAAAAAATGTTTTGAAAAAGATTAATTTTTAATCAAACGATAAAGAAACACTAACCAGCTAATGATGGTGATTGATCCTCCAATAGGTGTGAAGGCAACAAGAATTCCTTTCGGCCATTGCATTACATTCATCAGAATCAACAAATAAATAGAAAAGCAAAAAAACAACATGCCTACCATCATGCCACCTAATATGCGGTTCATGGAAAACGCAAAGCGGTCCGAATTCAACGCTAAAATTAGCATTCCCATGGATAAAAACCCTTGGTACCTCACAGCTACATCGAAAGAACTAAACAGATCGGGATCAAGCACTTTTTTTAAGGCATGTGCACCCATCGCTCCTAATACAATGGATATCATGATGAATAGTCCGGAAAGAATAACGTATTGTTTTTGCATGTCACGAAGGTCAGAAAAATTCTACTCATATCAAATATGTATCTTTGTAAAATGAATCAATTTAGAATCATCACTTTTTTGAGTTTCTTGCTGTTCGGTTTGACGCAATGTCAACAAGACAATGCTTCTGAACAAAGCACATTTGATTATGTGCAATTTCAACGGGTTGATTTATCGAAATTCGATATTCCTGCTTCCATCATGATACCAGATGCCACCGCAGGTATTGGCGCTTCGTTTAAACCAGAAGTTGAATACGATGAAGGGGGTTATAAATGGACGATTTCCGTAGGTAGAAACTTTCAATTATTCATTGAAGATTATGGGGATAACCTATACCGTTTTGAAGAGTTTAAAAAAGACCTCCTAAAGGATAACAAAAAAACAAACTATTTTCAATTTCAGATGTTGAAAGAAGAGAAAGACATCCTTGTTTATAGTCGAAAGGAAAAGTCTGAGTTCATCAAAAATAAAAGAGTTACCTATCACATTTACGCAGTGAAAAAAATCAATGGCATTTATTATGAGTTTCGAAATGGTGAACAAGGAGACTCGAAAAAAGTAATTGACTTTATGTATCACTCTATTCAATCATTTCATTAACTTCTTATGGAACTTACACGTGAAAATGTCTTAATCACACTTGGTAAAATAGTTGAGCCTGATTTAAAAAATGACCTGGTTAGTTTAAACCTCATCGAAGAATTGTCCCTTGACGCGGATGGGGTTACCTTGACTGTTCAGATATCGAATCCTGCCTTGCACGCACGAAAACGCATGCAAGAAGCCATCGAATTTAATTTGAAACGCACATTTGGTGAAGGCATCGCCCTATCATGTACCATCAAAGGAATGAGCACCGAAAACCGAAGTGCTCGCCGAAAAATATTACCAGATGTAAAGTACATTGTTGCCGTTGCATCCGGTAAAGGTGGTGTTGGGAAATCAACGATTACGGCAAATTTGGCTGGTGGACTTCAAAAACAAGGATACAAAGTAGGAATTGTCGATGCTGACATTCACGGTCCATCGATGCCAACGATGTTTGATTTAGTTGGTGAACGCCCCAAAATGGTAGACGTAGATGGAAAAGGACTCATTCAACCGGTTGATGCCAACGGAATTGGTATACTCTCTATCGGGTTTTTCACGGATCAAGATAACGCGGTTGTTTGGCGAGGACCAATGGCATCTAAAGCATTAACGCAATTATTTACGGATGCACATTGGGGATCTTTAGACTTTTTATTAGTGGACCTTCCTCCAGGTACCGGAGACATTCACTTATCTCTGGTTCAAACGGTTCCCCTTGATGGTGTGGTTATCGTAAGCACGCCACAAGAGGTAGCTCTTGCTGATGCGCGTCGTGGAATAAACATGTTCCAAATGGATACTCTTAAAGTTCCTGTTATTGGTATTGTTGAAAACATGGCTTGGTTTACTCCAGCAGAATTGCCGAATAATAAATATTACATTTTTGGACGAGATGGTGCGAAAAACTTAGCTCAAGGAATGAAAGTCCCTTTTCTAGGAAGCATTCCATTGGTTCAAAGTGTTTGTGAAGCTGGGGATTCGGGTAGACCAGCTGTTTACCAGGAAAATACTCCAACAGCATTGGCCTTTGATGAATTAGTTCATACCTTTGTTGACGAGCTGACAAAACTGAAAGCCAAAACCCAATAAACGTCATTTATGAACGCGCAAGTAAAAGCAACTCTGACAGAAAAGGTAAACGAAGCATTGAAACAATTGCGTCCATTTCTGCATGCCGATGGCGGTGACATGGAATTGGTGGAAATTACGGATGACGCCATTGTTCGGGTGAAATTATTAGGTTCCTGCTCAGATTGCTCCATGAGTCAAATGACCTTAAAGGGTGGATTGGAAGAAGCATTAAAGCAAGCCGCACCAGAAGTCAAAGGGGTCGAAGCAGTAGAAATGGCTTAAGATGAAAGTCAAGTTTTTTGTCCTCGGAAAAACAGCTTTTCCTGATATTAAAATGGGCGAAGATCGTTATGCTACTCGATTGCAACACTACTGTTCTTATGAACGTGTAGAAATCCCGGATGTCAAAAATCCAAAAGCACTTAGCCAAGACCAATTGAAAAAAAAAGAAGGCGAGCTCATTTTATCTAAAGTGTCTCCGACCGATTATTTGGTATTGATGGACGAAAATGGGCAACAATATACTTCGGTTGACTTCGCTCAATGGTTGGAAAAAAAACAAATGAGCATCAGTGGAAATATCCTATTCGTCATTGGTGGTGCATATGGATTCAGTGATGCGGTCTATGTACGTGCAAACGCAAAAATATCCTTATCAAAAATGACTTTTTCTCATCAGATGGTGCGCATGATTTTTCTCGAACAACTCTACCGCGCATACACCATTTTGAAAGGAGAACCTTACCATCATTCTTAAGCACATGCAACTTTTCATTGAACAAAAACTGCTTCATTTTAAACAAGCAAGTGGAACGAGTCGGGGTATTTTACACGATAAACCGTCTTGGATTCTACGACTTTCCCTACCAAATGGAAACACCGCTCAAGGTGAATGCAGTGTTATTCCAGGTCTTTCGCCTGAGTTCGTTAACATGGAACAATATGAGCAGGTACTTGTCACATTGAAAAAATCGTTTGAGTCCAATTGGCACTTGGAGGCATTTGAAAAGGAGGATTTCCTTCAATCAGAAAAGTGGATTCATTTCATACAAGAATTCCAAGCATATCCTTCCATCGTTTTTGGAATGGAAACACTCATAAGAGATGTATTTGGTGGGGGAACAGGTTTTCTTTTTGATAGCGCTTTTGCACGAAAAGAGACCTCCATTCCAATCAATGGACTCATTTGGATGGGCGATGAATCGTTCATGCTTGCGCAAATGGAGGAAAAATTGGAGGAGGGATATACCACCATCAAAATGAAAGTCGGTGCCATTGAATGGGAAAAAGAACGCGCGCTCTTGGAACAACTTCGCAAACGGTATTCACGTAATGATTTGACATTGCGCGTGGATGCAAATGGGGCTTTTACTCCAAAGTCTGCTCCTTCCATTTTACAGCAATTATTCGACCTAGACGTGCATTCCATTGAACAGCCAATTCAGGCAGGTCAAGCCGTTGAGATGAAAGAATTGTGTGAAAAATCGCCCATTGGAATTGCATTGGACGAGGAACTGATTGGCACGCATTCATTGCATGAGAAGCGTCTTTTATTGGAATCCATCATGCCTCAATACATCGTACTTAAGCCAAGTTTACATGGTGGTTTTGCTGGTTGTCGTGAATGGATCGAAGTAGCGGAAAGCAACAACAAGGAGTGGTGGATGACTTCAGCGCTTGAATCCTCCATTGGACTGAATGCCATCGCTCAATTTACCGCACTTTACGACAATCCATTGCCACAAGGATTGGGAACGGGGAGTTTATACACAAACAATTTTGAATCTTCACTTGTTGTAGAAAAAGGACAATTAAGGAAAGTGAAATGAAGCAGAAACAAGACTGGAATGCATTAAATGAAGAGGAAAAAAGGGTCATTTTAAGGAAGGGCACAGAATACCCATTCACAGGGGAATTTAATTCTTTTTACGAACAAGGAACCTTCGTTTGTCGCCAATGTGAAGCGCCTTTATATCGAAGCGAGTCTAAATTTAATTCGGGTTGCGGTTGGCCAAGTTTTGACGATCAAATCAATGAACACGTTGAAAAAGTCTTAGATGCGGATGGAAGACGAACGGAAATTATTTGTGCCCATTGCAAAGGACATTTAGGACATGTTTTTTATGGCGAAAGATTTACCCAAAAAGACACACGTCATTGTGTAAATTCCGTATCGATGAAGTTTGTAAAAGATTAACGGCTGCGGAAATTCGAGATTTCTTCACATTGCTGGTAGACCATTTCGTGAAGAATGAGTTGTGCCGCCAATGCTAATTGCGTGTAATTTTGAGAATTGTTCCCAAATCCTCCAGCGGTATTTTGCCACATGTCCATAATCAATTGACGCGAACCTACTTTCGGTTGTATTTTATTCACAACGGCAGCAACGTTCATGGATCCAGCATGATAGACGTGTAAGACAAAAAGCCTAAACCATAAATCCCTTTCGTTGTAAGTCAATTGATGCCTTTCTAAAATACGCTTTGCTTCCGGAATACAGACCTTACTGATTAAACGTGCCGAACCATAGGCGCAGCGATCGAAATCTTTTCGCTCATCGACTGTTGCATTGACTGTTAATCCTGCCGCTCTGGCTACATCTGGCATCAATTGAAAAGCGCCGTATGCACCAGTACTTGATTTTTTCATCTGTCCAGGACATTCAATTAACAGAATTGCTTGCGCATACCACGGATCTACGCCAAATTTTTCAAATGCAGCAACGCCTTTGGTCAAGGATGGATATACCTCATTGAATTTATAAAAATCATTTTTTCCCGAAGTAACGTAAATGCGTGTGGACGGATCCAGGCCAAATTTCATGCGCAATTGAGCCCGCGTAGTGTCTTTTTTAGCTTCTGTTTGAAGGTTCCATTCTTTCAAAGGCATTTTTTTCAAGATTTGACGTGTGCTTGCCACATTGATGATGCAAGAATCAGGTGATAACAACATGATTTGCTTCCAAAATTGTGGTTGTGCCAACACATCCCATCTGTCCTCGAATAAATCTTCGGCGTGCATGAGCGTACTCATGTTATTTGATTTTTTCACCACGATTTTATCCGAATCCCAGTTGGATATAGGTTGTCCGTAGGCTAGACTAAAATATACAGAGCAAATAAAAAAGAAAATTTGTGGCATGTTTCGTTTGATAGAGTTCCTTAAAGTTAGGAATAAAGCCGAAATACATTCGTTCGTTACACTCAAACTTTAAACACCACCATGTTGAATAAGTCCTTAAATTTGATACATGAAATGGATTTACAAGTTACTAGGCCTACCTTTTATATTTTTAGTTCGCATCTATCAATGGATCATTTCGCCTATTTTCCCACCATCTTGCCGGTATACTCCAACCTGTTCTTCCTACATGATTGAAGCCATAAAAATATGGGGTCCATTTAAAGGAATTTGGTTAGGCACAAAACGCATTGCTTCTTGTCATCCACGAGGAGGGTCTGG
>Ga0208592_1000171_pt1 | contig 19781 bp, 16 predicted proteins | sample LakMenE18May10ns_FD_150712 | JGI IMG/M metagenome (GOLD analysis project Ga0208592, IMG submission 150712) | Freshwater microbial communities from Lake Mendota, WI - 18MAY2010 deep hole epilimnion ns (SPAdes) | ecosystem: Environmental > Aquatic > Freshwater > Lentic | place: Lake Mendota...
GAAATATTGGTACGAGGAAAAGACGGTGTATTTGAAAGCATGGCGCTTGCAGGGACAAAAAAAGCGAGCGACACCATGGATTGGGGCGAGAAAGAAAAAGAAGAGCAAGCATTTGTCAGTCAATATTTAGCAGAAAGACTTCAGCAACAAAACGTTCTAAACATGCACGCTGATGGACCAAAAACCGTTTTAGCTGGTCCGATAGCTCACTTGCGCACCGATTTTAAATGGGATTCCGATAGCAAGACGGCTTGGAAAATAGCAAAGGACCTCCATCCCACTCCTGCAGTTAGCGGAACACCTGTATCCGAGGCTACAGATTGGATATTAAGCAATGAAAAACACGAGCGTTCCTTTTACGCAGGAATGATTGGAGAAATCACATCAATGGAAATCAATACCTATGTCAACCTCCGTTGTGCACAAATCATAAACGACCGTATCTACCTTTACTTGGGTGGTGGGTTCACGGCGGATTCCATTCCAGAAAAAGAGTGGGAAGAAACCGAAAATAAAAGCAAAACCCTACTCGACCTCCTTTAAATTTTGGTATTTTTGCAGGATGATTTCTAGCGCTAAAATCATGGTACAATTGATTGTCGATCAGCTTCTGGCTTACGGCATTCGAAAGGTGGTTGTTTCTCCTGGATCGAGAAATGCTCCTTTCTCTATTGCGTTTGATGAACACCCTGAAATCGAGACATTTGTCGTTCACGACGAACGTTCAGCAGCTTTTATTGCACTTGGCATGGCGCAAGAAGTAGGTGAAGTTGTTGCCCTTTGTTGTACCTCTGGAAGTGCTTGTTTAAATTATTATCCAGCCATATCAGAAGCTTACTATCGATCCGTTCCACTTGTCGTATTAACCGCTGATCGTCCTGCCGCTTGGATCAATCACGGAGATGGACAAACAATCGTCCAACGGGATGTTTTCAAAAACCACATACTTGGCAGCTTAGAGCTTGATGAAGATTTGTTTCAGCAGAAATCAATTGAATCCCATCAAAAAGAACTTGCAGCGATTCTTCAAATTACACACAGCAATTGGAAAGGACCTGTTCATTTAAATGTTGGCTTAAACGAACCCCTATATCAGACCATTGAAAAAACCATAGATTACCACTTTCGTTTACCAGAGCACGTTTTTCCTACTCGCATGGAGAAAGCCGAGATGGACGAAATCATTTCCGAATTCAACCAACATAAAACACTTGTATTATGCGGTCAAATGGAGTCGAATCCAAAGTTGCAACAAGAGTTAATGAAATTCGCTTCATTTCCAAACGTGGTTGTTTTAGTGGAAAACACGTCCAATATCCAACACGAACGATTCATCCATTGCATCGATCGAACCTTAAATGGTTTTGATCAAAACGATGTTTCTTTTGAGCCTGAAATTCTTGTTACGATTGGGGGTGCCGTCGTTTCTAAGCGTATCAAAGCCTATTTGCGGAAAGCAAAGATTCAAAAACACTACAAATTGGGTGCGGACTTTCCAGAAATGGACACCTACCGTTGTTTATCGAGGTCCATCCCACTTTCTGCAGATGATTTTTTTACTCAGGTAAATGAAAACGAATTGCACGCAAATAAATACAATTTCAATGGAAAATGGAAACGCATCGATATCCTTGCTAAGGATCGCGCAATAGATTTTGTTTCTGAATTTAATGGTTTGACGGACCTACAAGTATTTCAAACCATTCAAAATTTAATCCCTGAAGACGTCGTGCTTCATTTGGCAAATAGTTCCGTTGTTCGTTATGCTCAATTGTTCGATCCAATTCCAGGTGTGCGTTATGAGTCGAACCGTGGAACGAGTGGTATTGATGGATCAACAAGTACAGCACTTGGAGCAGCCATCACAAATCAAAACAAGCAACATGTGCTCATTAGCGGAGACATTTCATTTTTATACGATAGCAACGCCTTGTGGTACGAGCCATTTCCACGTAATTTCAAAATGATTGTCATTCAAAATTACGGAGGAGGAATTTTTAAAATCATTCCTGGTCCGGCAGATTCCAAGCAACGCGAGCGTTATTTTGAGGCCAAACAAGTAAAAAGTCCTGCTTCAGTTGCCACGGGATATGGATTTGAAACAAAAACCGTAACGAGCTTGGATGAACTTACAGAATATTTACCTTTGTTTTTCGATTCCAAATGTTCTACACAACTATTGGAAGTCCAAACGGATGACCTTAACAACGCAGTGGATTTGGATCGGTATTTTGAATTTTTAAGAAACAAAAACATATGAATCAATTTCTAGACTCCTTTCAAATATTAGGAACCGTTCAAGGTTGGACCTATTTACTCATTTTGACCTTATTGGAAATCGTTCTGGGAATTGACAACATCATTTTTATTTCCATCGTTACAGATCCACTTCCGAAGGTTAAACAACGCAAAGCTCGTTTGCTTGGATTGAGCCTCGCGTTGATCATTCGCATCCTAATGCTGAGTGTCATCTCATGGGTCATGACGCTGGATGAACATCCATTATTTACGGTTCTTGGACAATCCTTCACTGGACATAGTTTGGTGCTTTTAATTGGTGGATTGTTTTTGATTTATAAATCTGTAACCGAGATGCATTCTAGTGTAAAAGGTTCGGAAGAAGAACACAAATCTAAAGATAAAAGTACGCTTCGAGGAGTCATTATGCAGATTGTGATCATCGACTTTATCTTCAGTTTTGATTCTGTCATTTCAGCGGTCGGAATGACTAACGACATTTCACATGAAACGCATGGAAATCCCTTAATTCTAATCGTACTTGCGGTTGTGGTTTCCATGATCGTGATGTTGTTGTTTGCACGTCCAATCAGTGATTTCATCAACGAGCGTCCAACCATTAAAATGATTGCATTAGGCTTCCTTGTTACTATTGGAATCATGTTGATTGCCGAGTCCTTTGGCGAACATGTACCGAAAGGATACATCTACTTTGCCTTGGTTTATTCGCTGGCCATTGAATTTTTAAACATCAAAATGCGAAAAAACAAAGATGCATGACTCCGGCAGAAGCCTCCATACATCTAGCACTTTCGAATGCAGGTGACATTCACGATGCCATTGAAAATAACTTGTTTCAAGCAAAACAAGAATTAATTCAAAAAGCAGATCACATTTTACTCTTTGCTTCAAAAGAAAAAAAGTGGAAAACGCTCCAAGAAGCGGGAGAAACACTCGGGTATACCTTTCCAGAAGACAACAACATACCAGTACTTGAATGGAAAACGGACACCATGGAGGACATTTTTCATTCGTTCCATCAACAGCGTTCACAGTGTTTGCAAAAACTGAATGCGGTCAGCTCTTTTAATGGCATCATTGAGGTACAAAAAGCACTGCTTTCCAATTACATGAAATGGTTGGATTATTGGCAAAAAACTCCTTTGATTTTCGAAATGGAAGATGTCAAACTTTCATCTAGCTTAGATCCCATGGTTTTATTGCAATGGATCTTATCCTTGAAAACACAAGCCATTCAACATGCTACTGAAATTCAATTAACGCTTGTTCCCAAAGACATCATGCACGAATTGACTCGCTTGAAATTACTTTACGAAAGAATGAAGTAAAGCTTACTCTGCCCCTCCTTCGGTTCCTGGCAATTTCGATTTATTCGAGATTTCAAGTTTACCAAACTTGTAGCTAGCTGAAACATAAAATCGACGAGTAAGCCATTTGAATTCAGCTGTTTGCTCAACACCAGGTCGGTTTACTTGCATGTAGAATCCTTGTTTATTAAAAATATCTGTTACACGAGCCCCAACAGTCCATTTACCTCCTTGAAGTTTTTTCTCAAAAGCCAAATCAATTGGACCTTGACGTTGTGCAATCCCTTGAACGGTGACTCTTGGTCCATTGTAGGTAACACTCAACTGAAGCGTGGCTGTTTTCTTCCAAAATTCCACCGATGAATTGTATTTAAAATTGTGGTTAAATCCTTGTCGATTGGGTAATTCTAACTGATTGGTTATATACCAGATATAATTGGCGTTGTAGGAAAAGGTATTCTTCCACCATGTTGTTGGTCGGAACATGCAAACAAATTCAGTTCCAAGACTTTTCGTTTCAGCTATGTTCATAAAGGTCACTGCGCTTGTCCCATTTTCATAAAACTCTTTTACCCGAGAAATAACACCCGTACTATTTCGATAATACGTACTCGCAGTGATGGAATATTTTGCCTTTTCTAATGAATAACCCAAATCGAAGGAATGGATAAATTCTGGTTGCAAATATGGATTTCCAGTGCGTAAATTAAACGGATCAGAATAATTCGTAAAAGGATTTAAATCTGCCGAGGATGCCCTTGTAATTCTACGGCTATAGCTTAAGCTGATTTCCGATTTTGGCTTCAGGACATACCGCAAATGAGCTGAAGGGAAAAAATTGAAGTAATGATTAACAATTCGAATGGAGTCTGTCACCAAATTGGGAATTTGATACGCGTTTTCAGCACGCAATCCGCCCTGAAATTTTACGCGGTTAATTTGTTGACCATAGACAGCGTACAAACTATAGATTTGCTCGTTGTATTCATAAAGGAAATTGGCAAGACTGTCCTCAAGATTCATTTGCGCGCTCCAATCGTAGGTAGAAGAAACTGGATTAACGCTTTGATTCCGAATGATTGCTTTGGCACCGGTTTCGAATCGCGCTCCTAAAGTTGGAAACAAATACGTGAAATCAGATTGAAGCGTGGTGATGTTGTTTTTTTCCGTGTTGCGCAACTCTTGAATTAATTCAGGGTGGCTTGTTAAAACAGAATCCGGTGTGTAGTAACGTTGTGTATAATAACCTTGAATGTTCTCGTTTCCAAGAGATTGTGTTGCATCAAAGGTTAAATTACCGCGTTCGTTTTTTAAATCGTACTTGTAATTCACATTGAAATCAACATTTCTTTGTTGAGACGGATCAAAAGAGGAACGCAACCACAAACTGTCTCGTTGACCTAATAAATCATAGCTTGAATTCCACAAATCTCCCGTGCGATCCCTTACTCCAATATTTCCCGTGGCAGAAAACCCTAAGGTATTTCGTGCCTTCAAATTAATATCCATTCCAAAACGAAAGGTTTGTCCTGCATTTAAATCCGTCCCTACGCGACTTTGGTCCAGGTTAAAATAGGATGCTCCTGCGCCTTGAGTGATGTTGGAATAGTTGTTTCTGTATCCTTCTAAATAACGCGCATTGTAGGTTCCGTAAATATTTAAAATACCCGTTCGATAACTCAAGGACAAATTTCCCTCACCGACATTTCCTCCCTTTTGAAAGGTGGTAGCCATGTTTGTAGAAACTAAGCCATTGAAACCACTCAATTTGTTCTTTTTCAAAACAATATTGATGATGCCAGAGGTTCCGTCGGGATCGTATTTTGCCGATGGATTGGTCACGATTTCCACGCGTTCGATAGAGCCTGCAGGAAGTGCATCCAAAAGTGTTTTACCGTTTCCACCACTCAATGAACTTGGTCGACCATCGATCAAAACGGTAACAGATCCTTCTCCACGCAACATTACTCGTCCATCTTGATCCACTTCCACGGATGGAAGCCTTTGAAGCACGTCATTTGCGGTTCCACCTCGAACATTCAAGTCTTCCGCAACGTTGTATATTTTTTTATCGATTCCGGCTTGTAACACATCCTTCTCCGCAATCACCCTTACTTCACGCTCTGTTTTTTCACTGATCTTTCGCATTTTCAAGGTGCCAACATTAAAAACCGTCAGACTGGGTTTAATGGAAATGGAAGAAACAAAAATGGGGTCGTAATTCACTAAGGTAATTTTTAAAAAATAAGAACCTGAGCTACACGGTATGGAATACTTTCCATCAACATCGGTAAAATCTCCGCTTACAATGCTTGAATCCGCAACTCGAAACAAACGCACGGATACGTACTCCAGTGGCTTATTGGATTGCTGGTCATGGATTTTACCAATCACCGTACCATCTTCGCTTTGAACTGGTTTTTGAGCGAAAACAAAGGGAGAAAATACAAGTAAAATGAATAGGAAAGAGAGGGTTTTCTTCATAAGGTTACAAAAATACAAAAAGCAGTTTGAACAATGGAAAAATATCTATTCTAAGTAAATGATTGGAAAATATAGAAATCAACAGAGACTTTTGATGCAATATTTCAAGAATTAGCTAAAAAAAATTATCTTTGCGACCTAAATAACGCGATAATGATTGAAAATTTAAGTTTAGACGAATTAAAAGCTAATTTCAACAACAATAAAAAATTCAAATTTGGAACGTACATCGTTGGTGGATTATTGGCTGCGCTATTATTGTTTTTTGTTTACCGCCAATTAATTTGGGTGCCTGCAAATGAGAAATCAAACGATGGGTGGTGGGTTGCCATGAATTACATTTCAAAAGACTCAACTGATCAAGCGATTAAAGTATTGGTTCCATTTGTGAAAAACAACGACGGGAAAACAGGTGGTGAGATTGGACAATACCTTCTTGCTACTCAGTACATGAAAAAAGGTGAATTCCGTAAAGCTTTGAAAAATTTAGAAGGTGTTTCCATCGATGATTCTTACATCCGTGTTTTCTCCATCGGTTTGCAAGGTGATTGTTATTCTGACATGAAAAAATACGACAAAGCGTTGGAAATTTATTTGCAAGCTGCCGATGCTCAAGAAAATGAATTAACAGCTCCTATGTACTTATTCAAAGCTGGATTAGTGGCAGAAAAATTGAAAAAGAAAAAAGATGCCGAGGCGTATTACACGCGCATTCGTGACGATTACCCTTCGTATGCTTCTCAAAATAGAATTGAAATTGATAAATACATCGCTCGTGTGAGCACTAAATAAGAAAGACGATGGCGACAGCCAACAAAAATCTATCTTCGTATTCAACTGAAAACATAAGTAATGGTGCCGATTTTAAAATCGGCATTGTTGTTTCTGATTGGAACGACCACATTACAAATCGATTAATGGATGGCGCTATTTCAACCCTGCTTGAAAATGGTGTTGCAGAATCCAATATTCACATTCAGCGTGTCCCTGGTGCGTTTGAATTACCGCTAGGAGCACAATATTTCTGTGAACGAACCGATATTGATGGTGTCATTACCATTGGTGTAGTCATTCAAGGTGAAACGCGTCACTTTGATTTTGTTTGCAGTGGCACAACACAGGGAATCATGGATGTGATGCTGAAACACAATAAGCCAGTGGCCTTTTGTGTTTTGACTGACAATCACGAACAACAGTCCTTGGATCGCGCAGGTGGAAAACATGGAAACAAAGGAATCGAAGCGGCCGCTGCTTGCTTGCAAATGATCTCCAATAAGAAGAAATTCGCTTAACTTTAACACATGACATTAATAAAATCAATATCTGGTATCCGTGGAACCATTGGTGGAACTGTGGACAATGGCCTAACACCCATAGACGCTGTTAAATTTGCTGCAGCCTATGGAACATGGTTAATGGAACGAAATCCTGGGAAAAAAATCCGCGTGGTGATCGGTCGCGATGCGCGCATTTCCGGCGCCATGATTTCTGACCTAGTCGTTTCTACCCTAATCGGACTCGGTATTGATGTGATCAACTTAGGACTTTCCACTACTCCAACCGTTGAGGTGGCAGTTCCGATGGAAGAAGCACATGGCGGAATTATTTTAACCGCTAGCCATAATCCAAAGCAATGGAATGCCTTGAAGTTGCTTAATGAAAAAGGAGAATTCATTAGTGGAGCAGATGGTGAAGAAGTGTTAAACATTGCAGAACAAGAGCGTTTTGTTTTCGCTGAAGTAGATGACCTTGGAACCGTTCGCAACGATGATTCGTATTTACAAAAACACATCGATGCAATTTTGGCTTTACCTTTGGTGGACAAAGCAGCAATTGCTTCAGCAGACTTCAATATTGTAGTAGATGCGGTGAATTCTACCGGAGGAATTTTTGTACCGGCAATGCTTCGTGCTTTAGGCGTGACGAAAATCACAGAAATGTACTGTGAGCCAACCGGACATTTTCCACACAACCCTGAACCTCTACCGGAACACCTAACAGATTTATCAGCGAAAATTCTGGAGGTAAATGCCGATTTTGGTATTACAGTGGATCCAGATGTGGATCGCTTGGCTTTGGTTTGTGAAGATGGATCGATGTTTGGAGAAGAATATACGTTAGTTGCCTGCGCTGATTACGTGTTAAAACATACTCCTGGTTCAACCGTTTCTAATTTATCCTCTACACGAGCACTTCGCGACATCACGGAGGACCGCGGTTTACGCTACGCAGCAGCTGCAGTAGGCGAGGTAAATGTCGTTACAAAAATGAAAGAAGTTCATGCGGTTATCGGCGGTGAAGGAAATGGTGGGATTATTTATCCTGAATTGCATTACGGGCGTGATTCACTCGTTGGAATTGCCTTGTTTTTGAGCCACTTGGCGCATGAGAAAAAAAGCGTTTCCGCTCTTAGAGACAGCTATCCTAAATACACCATTTCTAAAAATAAAATCGAACTGACACCAGAAATCGACGTGGACAAAGTTTTAGCGTATATGGCAGCAAAATACGCACATGAAGAAGTCGATACCATCGATGGTGTGAAAATTTACATTGCGAAAGAATGGGTGCACCTGAGAAAAAGCAATACGGAACCTATTGTCCGCATTTATTCTGAAAGCAAAAATGAACTAGCTGCAGATCAATTGGCAAAACGCATAATTGAGGAAATTAACCACTGTATTTTAGGACTAAAATAAAAAAGGAGACAAAGGTTTACTTTTCTTTGAATACAGCATCGCTGATTCCTTTGTTTACTTTGTAATTGGTTAATTTAATGGTGATTGTTCCTTTTTGGTCCTTATTGGTTGTTTTCTTTTTTTGATTATCCGTTTTGTTTAAATCAGCTGCGACGCTCTTCGGCATTTTAAACTTCTTCACATCGATGGTGAAAATTAATTGACTCGGAAGTCCAAATGCTACTTCAGTACCATAAGAATAATCGACCGTAACGGTTCCACTGGAACGTGTGGTGACCTGTGAACGCATGATAACATCTCTCTTCGTATCAATCCAAAGTTTGGCTAAAATGATCTCACTTGTTTCTCCCGTTGGAATCACTGAAACCAAATTGGTTTGAATTTCTTTAATGGTTTTTACTCCACCTGAAACAGCCATATAAGAACCTTTCTTCATTAAAAATGCATTCACATCCGTAAAACCTTGTTTCGGCAGAATGGCAATTCCTTTGGAAACTACCTTGAATTTGTCTTTCTGCTTGTAATAGATCGATGCAGTTACCGGCATGATTTTGATCAATGGAATATTCGCGCGAATGTTGGCACTCACAGAATAATCCTTAACGGTATTCAACTTCTGTACAACTTGCTGAACAATGGCATTCGCATCTGCATCCTGAGCTCGGGTAGAAAATGCAGCAATGACGATAAATAAGGTGGCGATTAATTTCATTAGGAGGTGATGTCTTTTTTGTTGAATTTATACAAAGCGATGAGAATCAGCACAACATTATGAGCTAAAAGGATCAACACAGAATTACGAATGGTCGACCAAGGAACAGGATCCTCAAAAAAGGACCTCCAAGACGCCATATGCGTGGTGAATAAGAACGGTTTAACAGAATCAAAAACAGAAACATCTAAGGACCCAATGATGGTAAATAAGATGATAATTGCCATGGTACTTACAATTGGACCAATCGAATTTTCAGCAAAGGCCGAAAGGCAAATGGACAAGGTTGAAATGGTCAACAAAGCAAGGTAAGCAACGCCAAAACTTAAACCATATCGCCAAAGAATGTCCTGTTCTTTTAAAATGACCAATCCATCGCTGTTTAAAACGATTAAATCGCCCGATCCAAATATCCACTTTCCAACGATTAAGGCTAAAAAGCCAAGCCAAAGCGTCAATATTAAGGTATATACAGCGCCAGCAATAAATTTAGATAAAACAATTTGCGTACGAGAAATAGGCTTTGTTGCCAACATGCGAATCGTTCCCATTGCGGCTTCCCCAGAAATCAAATCACCGGTCACAAGGCTAACCAATAAGGGTATGTGGACAATCAACATTTGTAAAATGATGAACGCAATCAAATTCCCATTCAGGATATTTCCATTAAACGACAAGGTTTGTTCAAACGATGCTGTCACAAAGGAAATGAACGATTTTCCATCCGCTTTCATGGCAAATAAAATAATCAGCACCAATAAAGTCAATGCACCAATCCCCAAATAGCTACGAGGCTTTGCTAGAATTTTAATGAATTCGTTGTACGTATTTTTTAGCAGCATTAGGATTGGATTATTTTCATGAAAAAATCTTCGAGTTTTCGCTTAGGTTCCATGGAGTGAACAGAGATTCCCTGTTCCACAAAAGCTTGATTGACTAACGGAACATGTTTCTTTTCAATTTGAATTTCAATGTTTCGATCATTTAAACACTTGTAACTTGCCTCTTTGAATTGATCCGTTAAAATCCGAACGGCTTTATCCAAGTCATCCAGCTCCATTTGAACAACCATTTCTTGCGCGTTTAACAATTCTTTCACGTCCCCTTCGATGATGGATTGTCCTTTATTGATAATGACCATTCGATTGGAAATCAATTCAATTTCAGATAGTTGATGAGAAGACAAAATCACCGTCTTGTTTTGCTCTGTTTTTAACCTCAATATAAGGTTACGAATTTCGACAATTCCTTGAGGATCGAGTCCGGTGGTTGGTTCATCTAGTACGATTAATTCCGGTTGATGAAGCAATGTTTGCGCGATACCCAAGCGTTGTTTCATTCCGTGTGAAAAACCACTTACCTTGTCTTTGTTGCGTCCATTCAGTCCTACAAAGTCCAGCATTTCAGCGATTTCACGTTTTGACACATCTTTCCCAGAAATTCGAGCAAATATCTCCAGGTTTTTTTCTGCAGATAAGTAGCGGTAAAAATCGGGTTTCTCAATGATGCTTCCGATTTTTGACAAGACTTCATTTCGATGCGTTGCCAACTCTTTTCCAAATAATTCAATTGAACCATGATTTGCTTGAATCAAGGACAACATGCAACGAATGGTCGTGCTCTTCCCTGCCCCATTCGGACCTAAAAAACCAAACACATCGCCTTTGTTTACTGTAAAGGAAACATCCTTCACCGCTTGAAAACTTCCAAATTTTTTAGCGAGGTGCTGAACTTTTATGATTTCCGTGTTTTCCATTCCATAAATTTAAGGATTTCTTTTGCTTGTTTACGCAACTTTAGTTGCAAACAAGGATTCTACTTTCTTGGTACGGTAATCGAAAATCTGCTTGAGTTTCGGTTTGACAATGATGGGATGTAGTAATTTCCCGAGAAGACCAAAAGGCAATTCATAACTAACGATATCAGTCATCTCTACGCCTCCCTCGACTTGTTTAAAATGATGTTCGTGGTGCCAAATCTTATAAGGCCCTTTTCGTTGCTCATCAATAAAAAAGTGTCCTTCTTTCACCGCTTTGATTTCGGTAATCCAATTCATGGGGATGCCCAATAAAGGAGTTACCTTGTATTCAATCATCATGCCTTCATACATCTTTGCTTCCAGATCCGTTTTGATGATAAATCCCATTCCTGGCGGAGTGATTTCCTTCAAATTCCCAGGAGAAGAAAAGTATTCCCAACAAACGTCAATGCTTGCCGGAATGAACTGTTTTGTTTTAAGTTGATACATGTACTTAAAACATGAGAACGCAAAGAATGTTCATCAAAAGGATCGATTCTCAGTGAAATAAATTCTTGTTTGGCCTTGATCCCATTTTGACCTCCAACAATCCACCATTCACAATTTGCTCGTGTGAAATGAAGGGTTTTGCTAGTTGAACGCCGTTTAACAGAATGGATTGAATGTAAACGTTTTTGAGCTCTTGATTTTTTACCAGAATTTTAAATTGTTTTTCTTGGGGCAACTGAATGGTCGCCGATTTTACACTTGCACTCGTTACTGCATATTCCGTAGAACCCGGCGCAACAGGATAAAAGCCCAAAGCACTAAAAATATACCAAGCACTCATTTGACCACAATCATCATTCCCTCCTAGTCCATCTGGTTTTGCTTTGTATTGTAGAGGTAAAATCATCCTAGTCGTTGCTTGGGTCTTCCATGCTTGATTGGTGTAGTTATATAAGTAAGGAACATGATGAGAAGGCTCGTTGCCATGAACATAATTACCAATAATGCCATCTCGCATGATATCTTCCGTTTCTGCAAAATAATGATCAGGAAGCGTCATGGTGAATAGAGAATCTAAATGCATAATAAAACGATCTTCTCCTCCCATTAATTCGATCAAACTCCTTGGGTTTTGAGGAACGTATAGCGAATAATTCCATGCATTTCCTTCAATGAATCCTTGTCCATGGGTACTTAAGACATCAAATTCCTTTTTAAAACTTCCATCCGACATGCGTGGACGCATAAAACCAATGGATGAATCAAATTGATTTTCGTAATAATTGGAACGTTTTTGGTAGATCGCAAACAAAGAATCTTGCCCTAATTTTTTGGCCATTTGAGCGATGCACCAATCGTCATAAGCATATTCTAAGGTCTTAGATACCGAATTTCCACTTAAATCTTCTGGCACATATTGGTTATCAATATAAGCACCTAATCCTTCATAAAACCGTTGATTAGAAGTTGAAACGGCTGCTTTTAAAGCGCGAGAATAATCAAATCCAGTATTTCCTTTTAGCATAGCGTCAGCAAGAACGGACACACTATGATAACCGATCATGCACCAGTTTTCATTGGCGTAATGCGACCAAATGGGAAGCATGTGATGCACACTTTGGTCGTAATGCGCCAACATCGATTCAATCATGTCCGCATTCACTTTCGGCTGAATTAAATTCAAGAAAGGATGTTGCGCTCGGTAAGTATCCCAAAGGGAAAACGTTGTATAATTGACAAAGCCATCTGCTCGATGAATGCGTTGATCCAATCCTTTGTAACGATGGTCAACGTCCATGTAAATGGTTGAGCCTAAATAGCTATGGTAAAGGCAAGTGTAAAACGTTTCTTTTTCTTCTTGACTTAAAAAATCCGCTTGAATGACATTAAGTTTATCATTCCATTTCTTTTGAGCCGCTTGAACATAAGAATTAAAATCCCAATGAGGGCATTCGGTTTTTAAATTTAAAAGCGCGCCATCGATATCCACTGGTGATATAGCGACTTTAACATGCACATCTGTTTCGCTTCCGAATTTAAAAATGGCTTTCAATCCTTCCCCCGCTGCTTCTGGAAAATTATTTTCCAAATTAAATTTTCTCCAAAATCCATTATAAGCTGTTGGCTTCACATTTTTAAATCCATACTCTGTCATGGGTTTTGAAAACGAAATCGCAAAATAAACCGTTCGAGTACGAGACCATCCATTTGTTTGACGATACCCTGTAATTAACGTATCATTTTCGATCCGGATGAAACACCAGACATTCTTGTCAGCATAATTATAAATGCCATGCGTCAAGTCCATCAAGATATGATTTCCCTCTTCCTGTTGAAATTGGTAATGATGAATGCCAACTCGCTCCGTACTTGTTAATTCCACCTGAACTTTCGGCTCGCTCAAAAACACACGGTAAAGTCCTGCTTGAGCTTGTTCCTTCTCATGCGAAAACCGCGATCGATATCCTTTGTCCGTCTGAGCTGATGTACCAGGATTCCATTGTATCGCGCCTGAATTTGGCATGATTAAAATGTCGCCCAAATCGGAATGACCTGTTCCACTAAAATGAGTATGCGAAAAGCCTACAATACTCGAATCATCGTACTGATAACCTGCACAATACCGATATACATCTTTTTGATATTGACCATTCACTAACATGGGAATCGTGTCCGTATCCGGACTAAGTTGAATCGATCCAAATGGAACGGTGGCGCCAGGATAGGTGTGACCAGCGTTTTTTGTTCCAATAAACGGGTTGACAAATGGAATTAAGTCAATGTTTTGTGCACTTAAAAACGTAGGGAAATAAATAGCAAGTAGAAGGAATTTTCTCATTCAATAAAAATACAAAAAACAAAAAAAAATGGCAGGATATTCTCCTGCCATTTTATATGAATTTCGTTTGGTGTTCTTATTAGATGTTCTCGATAATCATCGCAGAGGCGCCACCTCCACCATTGCAAATTCCAGCGCCACCAATTTTAGCATTGTTTTGCTTTAATACATTGATTAAGGTAACAATCACGCGCGAACCTGAATTTCCAAGAGGATGTCCCAAAGCGACTGCTCCACCATTCACATCCACTTTAGATGGATCTAGTCCTAGTATTTTTGTGTTGGCAATTCCAACTACCGCAAACGCTTCATTTAATTCCCAAAAATCAACATCCGAAACAGTCATGTTTACTTTTGCCAAGGCTTTTGGAATCGCCAAAGAAGGAGCCGTTGTAAACCATTCAGGTTCTTGAGCCGCATCTGCGTAGCTTATGATTTTAGCAATAGGTGTCAAACCAAATTTCGCAACTGCTTCTTCTGATGCCAATACCAAAGCGGATGCTCCATCGTTCAATGTGGAGGCATTCGCTGCTGTAATCGTTCCTTCTTTGTCAAAAGCTGGACGTAAACTTGGAATTTTATCCAAGAAAACATTTTTATATTCTTCATCCTCTGAAACCATGATTGGATCCCCTTTTCGTTGAGGAACTGCAACAGGTACAACTTCATTATTGAATCGTCCCGCTTTCCAAGCATTTGCTGCTTTCGTGTATGAATCTATTGCAAATTGATCCTGATCCTCGCGTGTGATTTGGTGCTCCTTCGCACACAATTCAGCGCAGTTACCCATGGGTACTTTACTGTATACGTCAAGAAGACCATCCTTAGTGATTCCGTCCAACATGTTAATGTTGCCAAATTTAACGCCATTTCGCCCGTCTAAATAATGAGGAACTTGAGACATGTTCTCCATTCCGCCTGCTACGACTACATGGTTGTCTCCTGCCAAAATACTTTGAGCACCGAGCATAATCGCCTTCATTCCGGATGCACAAACTTTGTTTACGGTTGTACACGGTACATTTTTACCAAGTCCAGCACCAAGTGCAGCTTGACGAGCGGGCGCTTGACCAACTCCAGCTTGAAGTACATTCCCCATAAATACTTCATCAATGATGGACGCATCTACGTTTCCTTTTTCTAATGCTCCTTTGATGGCAACAGATCCTAATTGCGTTGCAGGAATGCTTGATAAGCCACCCATGAAAGCTCCCATAGGAGTTCTCGCGGCAGCGACGATGTAAACAGTTTTTGACATATTCTTGAAAATTTTTACGAATTTACGTATTCCTTTTTTGAAATTGATTTTAAGGGAAAAGAAATCGCCACATTTCCGGAATTGTCCTTATTTTTGAGGCAATGCATTTACTCACTGATTTTTCGCCTTGGTGGTTGGTACCTGCCGGACTTCTTTCGCTTGCGTTAACCTATTTTTATTATAGGAATGTTAGTTGGATGAATGAACTTTCCTCATGGAAGAAATACCTCATTAAATCCTTGCGTTTTAGTTCGCTGTTTCTAATGGCCATCTTGCTATTAGGAATCGTGTTTGAAGCCACGCATTTTCGCGATGAAAAACCCATTTTCATCACCTTGGTTGACAATTCATCCTCGATGAAGAATTACAAGGACAGTGCATCCATCGATAAAACATTAGCCAAATACCGAAAAGAATTAAAAGAGCGCTACGCCGATCAATTTGAACTAATTGAATGGACGATTGGAAGTGAACAAGGCACGAAACCTGTTCAGTTCAACGAAAAAAGTACCAACCTTGAAAAAGGATTCGAAGCCATTAATGCCCAATTTTACAATCGAAATGTCGGAGGCATAGCACTCATCTCTGATGGAAATTACAACGTTGGTTCCAACCCAAGTTATGCTGCTGAGAAGCTCAATTTAACCCCAGTTTTTACTTTGTCTGTTGGAGACACGACCCCAAAACGCGATCATTACATTAAAAATGTTTCTGCGAATGATTTGGCTTACCTAAACAATGAATTTCCGGTTGAAATCGATCTGGAATCCTTCAAGTATGGTGGGAAAAGCACCACGGTGAGCATTTTACACAATGGCAAAACCGTGGCTAGTCAAAACATCACCTACGGCAACCAAAGGAAGGACTTCAAACAAGTAATTTTTCAACTGAAAGCCGATAAAGTAGGTATCCAAACATATACAGCAGTCATCACCAATCTTACAGGCGAATATTCACTGAAAAACAACCGACGAAATTTTTACATCGAAGTAGTTGATGCTCGCAGTAAAATTCTCTTGATTTCCGCTGCACCCCATCCTGATATGAGTGCATTTAAAGATGTCTTAGAGCGCAATGAAAATTATGAAGTTCAAAGCATTCTACTAAAAGATTGGGATCAAAATATGAATAAAGTGGACTTGGTGATTTGGCATGAACCCGGGATTCAATTAGATCCTTCTCAACACCAACGTTTGACATCCGCTGGCATTCCAATTCTCTACATTCTTGGACAGCAAACCAGCGCTGCGGATATCGCCAAATTGAACATAGGACTAAAATCGAATGGTACTGGTCAAACAGAAGAGTTGGAACCAACCTTCAATAACGGATTCAATTCGTTTGAATTAAGTGAAGCATGTAAATCTTCCATTGATTTTCTCCCACCACTCACCGCTAAGTTTGGCGCAATCAAAATTGATCAGAGTGCAGAAGTTCTTTTGTTTCAACGCATAGGTCAAATCAAAAAGACAGATCCCTTGGTGTTTTTCACGAAAGGATCGAAAGTGAAAAATGGAATTATTTTTGGAGAAGGCATCTGGCGCTGGCGTTTAAATGATTTCATTCGCCACCAAAACCATGATATTTTCAATGAGTTAATCGGTAAAATCGCCAATTATTTAATGGTAAAAAACCAAGGTATGGGCTTGCGTGTTCAATTGCCAAAACGCATGAACACCGAAGAAGAACTCATTGTTACCGCTTCCTTTTACAATGCATCGATGGAGCCGATTACCAGCCCCAAAATTGATTTCACCTTGATTTCAGAGAAAGGGAAATTATATAAATCGCAGTTTGCTGTGGCTGGAAGTGTCTATAAATTAAATCAGGGAAAACTTTCCGCAGGGAAATATACTTGGAAAGCAAGCACGACGTATAACGGAAAAAAATACACCAAAACAGGAGCGTTTATTGTCGAGGAAATTCAATTGGAAAAACTCGAGTCTTTTGCAAATCATGCAACACTTAAACAACTTTCAAAACAATCCAATGGATCCTTCCATTCACTTGCATCTTATAGAAAAATGCTGGATGAACTTTCGAAGCGAAACGATATAGCGACGGTTACTTTCGAAGACCATACTTTTGATGATTTATTGGATTACCTTTGGGTTTTCGGACTTTTGTTTGTGTTATTAGCTGGGGAATGGTTCCTTAGAAGGTATTTTGGTTCTTATTAATCGATTGAAATGAAACAATTTCTTTACCTCCTGTTGTTTATTGTCCCATTGACCGCATGCACGCAGCAATACCGCGATGGCGACATTATTTTCCAATCTTCTCCTTCTCGACAGAGTGCCGCAATCGAAGAGGCCACCCAATCACCTTACTCCCATTGTGGAATTATCTTCTACGAAAACAATGTGGCCTATGTTTACGAGGCCGTTCAACCGGTTGGAAAGCGCCGTTTGGATGAGTGGATTGAAAGCGGAGTAAATGCTGAATTTTTGGTAAAACGTCTAGACACAGTTCAATTAACCGAGAACAAAATAAAAGCTTTAAAAAGCTATGCTATTGAACAATTCGGTAAAAACTACGATGGTAAATTTAATTGGTCAGATAAAGAAATGTACTGTTCTGAATTAGTATACAAATGTTACTGGAATGCTTGTCAGATTAAATTGGCTACACCTAAACCACTTAGAGAATTTAACATCGATGGACCAATTGTCCGTAAAATCATGAAAGAACGATATGGAAATGACATTCCTTACGATGAACCCATGATTTCTCCAGATCAACTCGTAAATTCCAGTCTATTGATTACGGTCAACTAAAAAAAGCGCTAATTTTAGGCCATGAATTTAAATTTCCAATGCAAACACTTTAATGAGCTCAGTGTCGTTGAGTTTCATGACATCGTAGCGGTACGACTCAAAACCTTCGTTGTAGAGCAAAATTGCATATACCAAGACCTTGATGGAAAAGACAAAAAATGCTACCATTTAATTTGCCGCGACGGCATGGGGAACATCGTTGCTACAGCTAGGATTTTACCTCCTGGAATATCTTATGGAGAAGTTTCCATTGGACGCGTTGTGTTGCAAGAAGAACTTCGCGGAAATGGACAAGGGCACGAACTCATGAACAAATGCATGGCCTTTTGTGAGAAAGAGTTTGGACGTGTTCCCATTCGTATTTCCGCTCAAAAGCACCTGGAACGATTTTACAATGCGCACCTGTTTTTTTCCATTGGAAAAGAATACGAAGAGGATGGTATTCCTCACGTTGAAATGTTATATACACCACTTAATTAATCCACATGTTACACAAAAGTTTACTAGCCATAACCGGCTTAGCCCTTATTACATCTTGTGCAAAAAAGGAAGTTCCTTTATCAGGAAGTAATTTTTCCACCATTAGTGTGGATTATATGGACAAAACCATTCAACCAGAAGATGATTTCTTTTTGTTCGCCAATGGAAATTGGATCAACACAAATGAAATTCCAGCATCCGAATCACGTTGGGGAAGTTTTAATGAGTTGGATCAAGAAAACAAAAAGAAACTTACAAGCATCTTAGAAGAAGCAAAAGCCAATCAAGGAGAAAAAGGTTCGCAAAATCAATTACTTGGAGCCTATTACGCTTCGTTTATTGACATGGAAAAACGTAACCAACGAGGTCTTTCTGGAATACAACAAGAGTTAAACCGCATTGATTCCATGAATCGGAAGGATTTTATTGTTCAAATGATCGCTGCAAATCACAAGGATGGAATTGGAAGTGCTTTTAGTTTTGGCGTTGGACAAGACATGAAAAACGTCAGCATGAATGCCGCTTACATGGGACAAGGCGGATTGGGCTTACCAAATAAGGATTATTACCTATCTGAGAATAAAAAAGATTTATTAAATGCGTACAAAGTACACATTGCTAAATCGTTTATTCTCCTTGGTCAAGGAAACGAACAAGCGCAAAAAACGAGTGAAGAAATTATTGAACTTGAAAAAAAGTTAGCGGTAGCAATGATGAGTCCTGCCGAGATGCGCATTCCTGAAAAGACCTACAACAAAAAAAGTTTAAAAGAAACAATTACCCTGATGGGAACCTTCGATCTGCGTTATTATTTCAATGCCGTTGGTTGTCAAACACCTGATACCATTATCGTAGGCAATCCAGAATATTTGAGGAATTTCGCAAAAGTTCTGGAAACAGAATCCTTGCAGACATGGAAAAATTACTTAAAATGGACGGTAGTGAATCACTATGCAGGGAATTTAAATGAACAATTTGTCGCCTTGAATTTTGATTTTTACGGCACAAAATTAAGCGGTAAAAAAATTCAGAAACCAATGAATGAAAAAGCCATAGATGAAATCACCAACATTGAAATTGGAGAATTACTAGGCAAGGCCTTTGTTGAAAAACATTTTTCCAAAGCAGCTCAAGCACGCGTTAATGAAATGGTCGACAATTTATTAGCCGTTTTCAAGGAACGAATCAAAGGATTGGATTGGATGTCCGATGCAACAAA
>Ga0208592_1000180_pt1 | contig 19455 bp, 18 predicted proteins | sample LakMenE18May10ns_FD_150712 | JGI IMG/M metagenome (GOLD analysis project Ga0208592, IMG submission 150712) | Freshwater microbial communities from Lake Mendota, WI - 18MAY2010 deep hole epilimnion ns (SPAdes) | ecosystem: Environmental > Aquatic > Freshwater > Lentic | place: Lake Mendota...
CCTCGAGTGCGGTGAAGCCGTGAACGTGGATATCGGGAACCGCGTCGGTGACGGCACGGGCAACATCGATGTAGTAGTCGCCGTCGAAATCGGGATGGATCCCACCTTGAAGGCAGACTTCAGTTGCACCGAGATCGGCCGCCTCACGAGTCCGTTGGGCGATGTCGTCGAGGGTGAGTAGATACGGCGTACCTCGAAGATTGAGAGAGAGGGGGCCCTTGCTAAACCCGCAGAAACGACATTTGAATGTGCAGACATTGGTGTAGTTGATGTTCCGGTTATGGACCCAAGTGACGGTGTCGCCGACGGCTTCTGCACGTAACTCGTTAGCCAATTGCGTCACAGCTGCGAAGTTGGGGCCACGGGCGCTGAACAGGGTGACGATTTCCTCGAGCTCCGGAGTTTGACCAAGGCGAACACCCTCGATCACCTCAGCCACAGCGCCGGTTGCTTTCCCTTCGGCGGGCACATACGTGGGAGGAGTGATCCGAGAACCGGCGCTCCAAATCGTTGAGCGAGGCCCGATCTGCAGAACCTCGACACCATCGTCGACCTGCTCAGGTGCAGCGGGCTTGAGTGATTGCACGAACACTGCGCCGGCGTCGTCTCGGGCGAGGCCATCGGCATCGGATCGATCCATGACAGCGAACCGGAGGCCCTCATCGATCCATTTCTCATCGTTACGGGCGAACTCCGGATGCACCGTGAGTCGAGGCGCAAGGGTGAATCCCTTGGCTTCAGTAACCGTTCGGAGGATGTCGAGATCGGGCCAAGGCCGTTCGGGATTGACGTGATCGGCAGTTACCGGAGACACGCCGCCCCAGTCGTCGATTCCTGCATCGAGGAGCATCCCGAAATCATCGGAAAGGTTTGGCGGAGCCTGGAGGTGAATGTCAAGCGGCAGGATCAATCTCGCGAGCGCGATTGCATCGAGGTACACGTCGCTCGGGCACGGTTTTGCCGCGTGCATTGCGGTTCCGGCCTTTGGAAGGAAATTCTGAACGATGACTTCTTGAACATGCCCATGACGAAGATGTGATGCAGCGATCGCTTCGAGGGCAGCGATGCGATCGTCACGGTCCTCACCAATGCCGACGAGGATGCCAGTTGTGAACGGGATTGAGAGCTCACCCGCAGCTTCAAGCGTCGCCAGTCGACGTTCAGGAGTTTTGTCTGGCGCACCGCGATGACATTCAAGATCGTCTCGTAACGACTCGACCATTGCTCCTTGCGATGGAGAGACCTTCCGCAATTGCGCCAATTGTTCTGGCGGAAGTGCACCAGCGTTTGCATGGGGGAGAAGGCCGGTCTCATCAAGGACCAACTGCGCCATCGCTGCGACGTAGTCGATTGTGGATCCGTAACCGTTGTCTGCAAGCCACTGGGCAGCGACGGGATAGCGATCTTCGGGTGCTTCGCCAAGAGTAAAGAGTGCCTCGTGGCAACCCACACGGGCACCAGCAACAGCGAGAGCACGCACCTGAGCCGGAGAAAGATACGGGGATTCGAGGCGAGCCGGAGGCTGAGCAAAGGTGCAGTAACCGCAGCGATCTCGACAGAGCATCGTGAGGGGGATGAACACCTTGGGCGAATAGGTCACCCGAACACCGAAGGCTTGGTCTCGAAGAGACCGCGCCTCGGACATCAACTCCTCGAGCGGGGCATTGAGCCTTGACATTTCAGAGACCCTATCGGGCACTGCGTGAGCCCATTGCTTCGGTGTCGACGAGCCAAATGAGGTCCTCGTTCGCCAGGTGTGCCGCTGGTGCACTGAGATCTCCGTCAAGAACCCGATGCAGCGCTTCGGTCTTGGATGCGCCAGCGACGGTCACGACTGCGCTTCTGCAGTTTGCAATGCCTGCGAAGGTGAACGTGAGTCGCGCGTGTGGGTTGTGTCCAAGAGGGTCGACGTTGGACACCACGAATCGATGTACTGGGGCATTCAGCGCCTCAGAGCCAGGGAAAAGCGAGGCGGTGTGCCCGTCAGGCCCGAGGCCTAGATGGATGAGGTCGATCGGCGGAGCCGAACGGACGAGACGATCGTAAAGGTCAGCAGCATCGGAGACATCCGATCGCATCGGATGAACAGAGGCCAACGGCCCAACCTTGGAGAGCAATGATTCTTCGACAAGCCGGTAGTTCGAATCAGGGTCTTCGAGCGGGACACACCGTTCATCGCCCCACCACGCATCGATCCTTGTCCAGTCAATGGGGGATTCCGCTTCATGAGCGAGATGCTCATAGCACTCTCTAGCAGTTGACCCGCCGGAGAACGCCAGAGAAAACGGAGCTTTCGATGCAGCGGTTCGATCGACCACAAGTTGCGCAAATGCTGCGGCAACGTCGTCGACGACGACGAGCGATCCGTTCACCTCAGAGTCTTCGCCTTCTCGGTGAGTGACTCGAGAAGATCATCGAATGACTTTGAGAACGACGCGACGCCTTCGTCTTCGAGTTGCGAGGTGACGTCAGAGAGTGAAAGACCCAATGCGGCGAAACTATTGAGAACCGCATGAGCTCCTGCAAAGTCTGCGTCGATGGTTCGGGCCACGGTTCCGTGATCGTCGAAATCGTCGAGGGTCTTTTCAGGAATCGTATTGACCGTGTTCGGGCCAATCAGAGAATCGACGTACAACGTGTCTGGGTAGTCCGGGTTCTTGGTCGACGTCGATGCCCAAAGTGGACGCTGAGGACGAGCGCCACGGGCGACGAGTGCGTCCCATCGTGGGCCGCTGAAGGTCTCGAGGAATGCCTCGTAGGCAACCTGCGCATTGGCGACAGCAACCTTGCCCATAACTGCCCTTGCGTCGTCAGAACCAAGAGCTTCGAGTCGCTTATCTGTCTCGGAATCGACTCTGCTGATGAAGAACGAGGCAACGGACGAAACCGCAGAGAGATCGCCGTCACGAGCTTCGAGACCCGATATGTATGCCTCCATGACTTCGCGATAGCGCTCAAGAGAGAACAGAAGCGTGACATTGACGCTCACACCTTCGGAGATCATTGCTTTGATGGCGGGCAGCCCTTCGGCCGTTCCGGGGATCTTGATGTACAGGTTGGGCTGATTGATGAGCCCGTGCAGGTGCCGCGCTGCTGCGGCGGTGCCGGCAGTGTCGCGAGCAAGGAGGGGAGAAACCTCAATTGAGACGTAGCCGTCGATTCCGTTGCTTGAGTCGTAGACGGGTCGAAGAATCGAAAGCACGTTGTTGATGTCGGTTACGACAAGTTCCCAGTAGGCGTCGGTTACTGATGTGCCCGATGCCAGCAACTGGCGAAACTGATCGTCGTAGGCGTCTCCGCCGGAAATTGCCTTCTGAAAAATTGTCGGGTTTGAGGTCACTCCGCGTACGCCTCGATCTACCCATCGCTGCATTTCGCCGCTTTCAATCCAGTCACGGCGGACGTTGTCGAGCCACGGGCTTTGGTCTTCATTTGTGTACAGGTCAGTAAGTCGTGACATTTCTGTGCTCCGGATCAGTTGAGGACGATTCGTACGTGTTCAATAACGTTTTCAACGGTCATGCCGAAAAGTTCCATCAGTTCAGGACCAGGCGCACTCGCGCCGTAATGATCGATGCCAACGCATGCATCGGCCCAGAGTGCCCAGCCAAATGTGGAACCTGCTTCGACGGAAACACGTGGAATGCCATCACCGAGAATTGAGCGCTGATAGTCATCGTCTTGATCCATGAAGAGTTCCCAACATGGCATCGAGACGACGCGAGCAGAAATTCCCTCGGTCGCGAGTTGCTCTGCAGTCGCAACACAAAGCGATACCTCCGAGCCCGTACCGATAAGAACAACATCGGGATCGGATTTGGTGCCGCGAAGGATGTAGGCGCCAAGTTCAACAGCGGTGTTGCCTGCTGTACCTTCGAGAACCGGGAGGTTCTGTCGGCTCAGCACAAGAGCGGTTGGTCCGCCCTTTTCGATAGCGATCCTCCAGGCTTGCGCGGTTTCGTTCGCATCGGCTGGGCGAATGACTCGCAACTTCGGCATGGCTCGAAGCGATGCAAGATGCTCAATTGGTTGGTGCGTTGGGCCGTCCTCGCCGACTCCGATTGAGTCGTGCGTCCACGAGTAGATGACGCGCAGATCTGAGAGCGCAGCGAGTCGAACGGGAGGGCGCATGTAATCGGCAAAGACAAAGAAGGTTCCGCCGAAGGGAATGAGACCGCCGTGAGCAGCCATTCCGTTCATTACCGAACCCATTGCGTGCTCGCGAACTCCGAAGTGGATCTGGCGACCGTCGCGATTGAGGCGAGAGAAGGCAACTGCGCCGTCGATCTCTACACCGCAGTTTCCAGTGAGGTCGGCGCCTCCACCCATAAGACCAGGCACGACGGGAACAAGTGCATTCAGAACCTTCTTGCCGGCGCTGCGGGTCGCAACAGATTCGCCCACTTCCCAAACCGGCAACGAGTCCTGCCAACCTTCGAGTCCACGACCCTCGAGTACAGCATCAAGTTCGGCGCGGTTCTCGGTCCAGTTGTCGTGCATGGAGTACCACGCTTCACGAGCGGCTCGTCCCCGAAGTCCGACTTCCCGCATGTGTTCGAGAACATCGTCAGGCGACCAGAACGGCTCGTCGGGCATGCCCATAACGGCTTTGGTTGCCGCGATCTCTTCGGCTCCAAATGGGTTGCCGTGTGCATGGGCAGTGTCGGTGAACTTTGGAGACGGGTAGCCGATATGGCTGCGTAGAACGATCAATGAAGGCTTGCCGTCGATGTTCTTGGCTCGGTTGACAGCTGCTTCAAGCGCATCGATGTCTTCGCCAATCTCACCAACGTTTTCGACGTGCCATCCGTAGGCACGGAAGCGCTCTGCTGCGTCATCTGAGAGCGCAAGTTCTGTGGGGCCGTCGATCGAGATGTGGTTGTCGTCGTAGATCGCAACGAGTTTGTCGAGACCGAGATGCCCAGCGAGCGACGCAACCTCGTGAGAGATCCCTTCTTCAAGGTCTCCGTCACCGCACAGAACAAACGTGTGGTGGTCGAACAGTTGCGGTCCGAACTGTGCCCGAAGCGCATGTTCGGCGAGAGCCAGACCAACAGCGTTCGCGAGTCCTTGTCCGAGAGGTCCCGTTGTGACTTCGATACCAGGAGTGTGGCCACGCTCGGGATGACCCGCCGCTGGAGAGCCAAATTGCCGGAAGTTCTTGATGTCGTCGAGCGTGAGGCCAAAACCGGTCAGGTGCAACATCGAATACTGAAGGATCGAGGCATGTCCGCCGGAAAGGACGAATCGGTCTCGATTCGGCCATTCGGGGCAACTGGCGTCGTAACGCATGACTCGCGCATAGAGCGCGTAGGCCAAGGGTGCGAGTGCCATCGCAGTTCCGGGATGACCGGAGTTCGCCTTCTGAGGGGCATCCATGGCAAAGCCACGGACAACGTCAACGGTTCGGGATTCGATTCGGCTGTCGGTCACGGCCGCACCTTAGTAGTGGCGACGTCCGAAGATGACTGCTGAGAGGGGAGCGGCGGAGAGTCCAGGTCCATTGGATCCTGTTCCGATCACCGTTGACACGTGCACTCCGGCGTATGACGCGGTGCCAAGCGACTCTGTGAGGGGACCGAGATCGCTCACACCCTCAATGTCAGCCTTGGGGTCGATCAGCGAGCAGGTAAATATCAGTGCGCCCGATGGTCGGCCGCCCGCTAGCGCATCGCTCAGTTCGGATGTCACGTCCGATGAATCCTTTCTATGGAAAGCGACAACTGTTCCGTCCGGTAGAGATGCTGCGATCGCGATTGCCCCGCTCTTTCTGTCTGCTCCTAGGACCTCGTGAACGTCGATGATCGTCATCGTTTCAGGGTCGAGTACTGAGAGGGCAAGGTTCTTTGCCGCAGAACTCCGATCTTCGATGTCAGCACGCGCAAGAACTTCTTGGGTAACGTCCAAAGCGGGCGACCCATCAAGTTCGATCACCATTGCGCCCGTCGAACTCGTGATCGTCATTGGCCCCGCAATCGGTGCTGAACCATGAGCGAGCAAGGCTTCGCCTTCAGTCGTGTGGAACGCAACGGCGATGCAACCGAAGTTGCGGCCAGTGGAATCCATGATTGAAGGCGCTCCATTGGACCCGAAAAGGAGGCCGCCGGAAATGACCTTGTTCGTTCGGAGTTCGCAAAGTGATTCGATCGTTTGCGTCACCATCGGCAACGACGGATCCGCGAACACAACCACGGTTTGGGCCGAAGCGAGTTGGCGAGTCGAGAGGTAATCGACTCCAGCGAGACCCTCGTCCAGTCCAATAAAGGCAACGTCATCCTCAAGCGTTTGGGACCAGAACGCCCAAAGGCTCAGTGCTGCGCTCCCGTCCACCTCCGAGCCAGCTCCGAGGATTCCAGAAGAAGATACGAACAGGAGTTTCGTTGGACTGAGAAGTGCATCGATCGCGCGAAGGATGTCCTCAGAGGCACCACTAAACGCCGATGTCGCGAACACAATCGCCAGATCAGGAGATGCGTTTCCGCGATCAAGGATGTCGGCGATGACATCGCCGGTTGCATGCGAGGCGATTGGGTGAGTCGAGAGCGCCGCTGCGCTTTCCATTACGAGACTGGCGGCAAAAGCGTGAACGGAACAATCGTGAGCGGCCCGAGATCGACTCGACAATGGGCTTCGATCGTTCCGTACTCTTCAAACATCAGTTCCGCCCGAACAAGTCGGTAGTTGAACTTGCCGGGTTCGACCTGAAGCGGTTGCACGTTTCGAGCGATCTGTTCTTCGCCTCGGAGGTAGACAACCTCGAGGGCTCCGGAATCGCGCGATCCTGGCGGGCAGTAAACAATCACGCACAGGTGCGGTTCAAGCGATACCGGGACAGCGTGCGGCGCCGCTGCAGAGAATTGAACGCCGGTGATGTCGATACGAGTCGAAGGACCATCGACCTGTCGAGTGTCGATACCGTCGATGAAAAGTGCCGAGAGGATCTCCATGGCCAAGACGGTAATCGGAGTCACCTGCCTGTCGAACAGTCCGCCGCTAGCCTCAATCGATGGCCGCAGGCGAAGGTGTCACACCAACACGTGAGGTAATCCTCATCGAGGCTGAGCTCTGCTTCGCTGAGAACGGCTTTGACGGAACCTCATTGAACGACATTGCCGGCGCGGTCGGCATCCGGCGTTCAAGTGTTCTTCATCATTTCCCTTCGAAAGAGGCGATCTACAAAGAGGTCTTCGATCGGGCGCTTGCCGGATGGATTCTCCAGGTGGACGCAGCGACCGACTCTCCCGTTCAAGGTTGGGAGAAGGTTGACCTCGTCCTCACCGCTGGGTTCACGTTCTTCATGGAGAACTCACAGTTTGTGCGGATCGTCCGCCGCGAGGCACTCGACGGCGGCCGCAGGCTCGGTGTCGATCTCGGTGTGGCTCTGCGTCCGCTGTTCGAAAAAGCAGTCGACTACTTCACCGTCGAAATGGAAGCCGGAACCTTTCGGCGATTCGATGCCGAGCAACTCATGCTGACTGGTTACGGAGCGCTTCTCAGTTACTTCAGCGACCTCCCGTTCATCGAGGGTCTCCTTGATCGAGACCCACTCGCTCTCGACGCACTCGAACAGAGACTTCAGCACCTTCGCCTGTTCTTCCGAGCAGCTCTTGAATCATGACGACAACACTCTCTGAAGCCGAGTCAAAGGCGTTGCTTTCGAGCTACGGAGTGAAGTTCCTTCCTGAAGCTCTCGTTGCGAACCCCTCAGATGCAATTGCGTTCGCTGATGAGTTCGGCGCGCCGATGGCTCTGAAGCTTTGTGGCTCAAACATCGCTCATAAGTCTGAGCGGGGACTCGTGCGCCTCGGCGTTGTGGGTCCTGATGCGATCAGCCGGGCGTGCCAAGAATTGCTCGATGCAGCACGTCCTGAAGACCATGCCACCGGAGTACTCATTGCTCCAATGGCCTCGGGTCTGCGCGAATTTATTGCCGGAATTGCCGTCGACCCTGTGTTTGGGCCCACCGTCGTTTTCGGTCTCGGGGGAGTCCTTGCCGAGGCGATCGCAGACGTCACAGTTCGGCTCGCGCCACTCCGACGTCATGACGCGATCGACATGCTGCAATCGTTGCGAAGCCAGTCGTTGTTCGGCCCGTTTCGCGGCGAGCCCGAGGTCGATATCTCTGCACTCGCGAATCTGCTCTGCGCCCTCTCAGTTGCCGCTTCAGAAATAGACGGGCTGATCTCGATCGATCTCAACCCAGTCATGGTCGTCGATGGTTTGCCGATTGCACTCGATGCTCTTGTCGAGATTTCCTCGGAGGCCGCCGCGTCGTGATTTCCGCCGAACATTTCAAGGCCCTTTTTGATCCAAGAGCAATCGTTGTAGCTGGAGCGTCAACCCATCCGGGCAAGTTCGGATACGTGGCATTGCACAACATCCTTTCTTGCGGATACGCCGGAGAGGTATTCGCCACAAACCGCGAACGATCCGAAGTGCTCGGTCGGCCAACACTCGCCGATCTCACCGAGTTACCCGACGGCGTCGCCGACCTTGTCTTTGTATGCACCCCTGCGGCTTCGAACCCCGACCTTTTGCGACAGGCCGCTGCGAAGGGCATCCGCGCTGTATTCATCGCATCGGCGGGATACGGGGAGTCAGGGGTGGACGGCTTGAAGCTCCAATCCGAACTCGTGGATCTCGCAAACGAACTTGACCTCTTGATTGTCGGACCAAACGGTCAAGGCTTGGTGTCCACCCCGTCTCACCTTTGTGCGCAAATTGTTGCGCCCTACCCGCCCGCGGGGCGCATCGGAATAGCGAGTCAATCGGGCAATTTCGTTTCGTCCTTTATGAATTTGTCGCGACAAAGCGGTGTAGGTGTGAGCCGCGCAATTTCGGTGGGGAACGCAGCCCAAGTCGGCGTTATAGACATGCTCGAGTACTACGCCGACGACCCAGAAACCACAGTCGGTCTCGTCTATCTCGAAGGTGTGGCCGAAGGTCGTTCCTTCGCCGATCGTCTCGAGGCCGTGTGTCGTCGGATGCCGGTTGTCATTCTGAAAGGTGGCGCATCAGGTTCAGGAGCAAAGGCAGCGGCGAGCCACACCGGGTCACTAGCGACCGACGACCGAGTCTTCGACGGCATGTGCAGGCAAATGGGAGCAGCGCGAGCAAGTTCTGTCGCGGAGGCGTTTGATATCGCAGCAGCATTTGCGACTCTTCCGGTTCCGTCGGGGCCGCGGGTAGCGGTCGTGACCACCGTGGGAGGATGGGGCGTGCTCGCTGCCGATGCCACTGCAACCACGAACCTGGAACTTGTCGATCTGCCCGACGATCTGAGATCAACTCTCGACGGGTTGCTGCCACCTCGGTGGAGCCGCAATAACCCGATCGATCTTGCAGGCGGCGAGACAAAGGACACCGTGCCAGCGGTGCTTGATGCTGTCGTAGGCCATCTATCTATCGATGCGACGATCGTCCTCGGAATGGGTATCCAATCGAATCAAGGTCGCCTTGAAAGAGAAGGCCCGTTCTACCCCGATCACGGACTTGAACGAATTGTTGCATTTCATGATCGACAGGATGCTCGTTACGTCGAAGTTGCTCTCGCTGCTTCGGCTGCATCGAACAAGCCCGTACTCATCGCTTCAGAGTTATCGGTCGCCGATCCATCGAATGCAGCGGTTTCAGCTGTGCGTGATGCCGGGCGCTATTGCTTTCCCTCAGCAGAGAGGGCAGTACGAGCACTCCATTTCCTGAATGAACGAGTGCGATGGTTGAATTCGTTCTCGACTGAGTCGCTACCCGCACGCTGATGTTGATTCGCAAGATTCTTACTGCAGCGGTCGCGAGCCTGTCTCTTCTCGTCGTCTTTGCTTCGCCATCTGTCGGCGCATCTGACTCCGAAAAAGATTCGGTCGCTCCGACGTCCGTAACACCAACAACGCCACTGCTTTCGGCGCGAAGGTTTCCGGGTGTACTTCAGGCGACGACTGCCGATCCCGAACTCTCAGCATCGATTGATCAATTCCTCAACAAGGTCGTGGGTTCGACCTGTGCGATCGTTGAACTGGACGGACGTACTGTCTACGAGCGCCGGTCATCTGAAACATTCGTTCCCGCGTCGACGATGAAGTTAGCGACAGCTATGGCGGCGCTCGATATTCTCGGCGCAGACTCGAAATTCTCCACGCGTTTCGTTGCGGAAAAGCAGCCTAAGAATGGCGTGATCGATGGCGATCTTTACGTCATAGGTGGCGGCGACCCACTACTGGCGACATCGGGTTATAAGACTGTGTTCGACGACCCAGATCAGTTTTATGAGGACTTCACCAAGATCGCCGACGCACTAAATGAGGCCGGTATCCGCTCCATTACGGGTGACCTCATTGGTGATGACTCGAGATACGACGACGTTCGATGGGTGAAGACCTGGCCAGCTCGCTATCAAGTTGGTGGAACAGTTGCTCCTCTTTCGGCGCTCCTCGTTAATGATGGAAATACCGGCTACACAGACACACCAAACGAAGCAACGACCAATCGTAAAGCTGGTGACTCGCCGCTTTTGTTTGTGCAAACCCTTCGCACCGTTCTCAATTCAAAGGGCATCGCTGTCGGGGGAGTCGCGACAACCGGTCAAGCACCAGATGACGCAGAAGAGATCAGCACTTTTGATTCCGTCCCAATGTCAGAAGTGCTCACCGAAATGCTCAAGAACTCTGACAACACCACCGCCGAGATTGTACTGAAAGAAATTGGACTTCAAGCAAAGGGACAAGGAACGACAGCAGCAGGTATCGAAGCCACCAAAGAGTCACTCAAAAGACAAGGGTTCACCATCGACGACCTTGTGATGCTGGACGGCTCTGGACTTGATACTGGTAACCGCATGTCGTGCGAGTTGAGTCTCGCTCTAGTTGAAGCTGTCTCGCAGAAACCAGAATTTTCGGATGCCCTTCCGCTAGGCGGAAAGAACGGAACGTTGCGTAAACGCATGCTCGCGACTCCCTCGACAGGAAAGGTGCGAGCGAAGACGGGGACGTTGAACAGCGTGAATGCGCTCGCAGGGTTTGCTGACACCCCGCGAGGCAATACGTTGAGTTTTGCGTTCATTCACAATGGCACCGACCCACGAACCACAGGTGTCGCAGACGGCTTTACTGATCGGCTTATGGCCTCTCCCAAAGGCCCCAAGATCACGTTGCTCGAACCGCTTCCCGTGAAATGACTTCCAACGTTGCGGGTTGGAAGCGAGAGCTGCCGATGTTTCCCCTCGGCTCTGTTGCCTTGCCAGGCGTGGCTCTTCCGCTTCAAGTGTTCGAGCCTCGTTACCGAGCGTTAGTTATGACCTGTCTCACCGATGACCGACTTTTCGGGTCGGTGCTCATCGATAGGGGCAGCGAAGTCGGCGGGGGAGACCAACGCAAAGACGTCGGCACTCTCATTCGGATCATCCAATCTGAAGAGCTGCCGGACGGCCGTTGGGCGGTTGTGGGGGTTGGAATTGAGCGACTCCGAGTCGTGGAGTGGCTTCCTGATGACCCGTTTCCACGATGCATTGCCGAAGCATGGCCCGACGGAGAGCCAACAAATCAAACTGCTGAACTCGTCGGTCGCACGCTCGACGCAACGCTCGGACTCATGGTTCGACTGGGCGTTGACCGTTCCGAACTCAGTTCTCGGCCTGAGCTTGACCCCGATCCATCGTTCGCATCCTTCCAACTTGCTGCACTGTCGCCACTCGGCCCTTTGGATCGCCTGAAGGCGCTGGAGACAGACGGTTCCGATTCCCGCCTTCGGTTTCTGCTCGCTTCGATCGAGGAGCAGACGGCGATGCTCGATGCGATTGACCTCCTCAATGGCGAGGGAGAGACACCTCTCTAATGTGACGTAGGTCCTGAACCTCGGGGTTTGCCCACAAGGGATCCAAATGGGTGGGATACTCCTTTGTATTCGAAGCCGGCAATCCGGCGGGCCTTCTGTCCAGAGCTCACGAAGGACTAACTGTGGCGTCTTCAAAATCACTCTCTGAGATTGCTCAGGACCTCTGGGATCTCCTCGTTGCCTACGCCCGTCAGGAGACGATTGATCCGCTTCGCAACATCGGCCGGTACCTGGCCTTTGGCGTCGGAGGGATGATCGTAATCACTCTTGGGGTCTTCCTCCTAGGCCTTTCAGGGTTGCGAGCACTTCAGACCCAAACCGGCGACGTCTTTGCCGGCTTCTGGTCATGGGTGCCGTACCTGATCGTTGCACTCGTGTTCGGTGGGCTGGTTGCTCTTGCGATCTCACGGATCGGAAAGGGCAGCGTTGGCACTCGGCCGGCAAGCGCACAAGGAGCGAACCGATGACCACCAACGGTCCCATCACCAGAGACCACATCGAGCAGCGATTCCGCGACATCCAGTCGGAAGTTGAAGGTGTCGAATCAGAAGCGCGCAGCTACACCACAATCGCAGTGGCTGCAGTGGCGGTCACTCTCGTGGTCGTTGCGTTCGCGCTCGGAAGTCGGCGTGGACGTAAGCGCCGGACGTTTGTCGAGATCCGCCGAGTATGAGCCTGCTTTCTGACGTTCGTCGACGTGCTCTAACCAAGGGTCTCTTCGGAGGCAGCCGTCCATGGCTGCTCCTTGGGATCGCGGCATGGACTGTTCGTGGGCTCCAATGGGCGCTCCGACCAGAGCCCAAGATCGTCTATCGGAGCAGGCTTGAGGTCGGCGAAACCATTGTCCTGCGTAACGAACCACCCCTTCCCACCCGCCGTAAACGTAGGAAGATGCGCAAGGCTGAGAAACGATCAATCCGCAAGGCTGAACGACTTGCGAAACGCGCCTAGGAGTTTTGCCCTCAACCCTGCGATTATGTGCAGGTGAAGGTACGACTGCATAACCCACGGCGGGATCTCGAGATCGAGGGCCCGATCACCATCATCAATCTGTTGGCGAGACTCGACCTCAACCGAGAGGCAGTTCTTGTCGTACGAGACGGCGAGCTTGTCCCCGGAGACGAGAGCCTGTCCGATTCCGACAGCATAGAAATTCGTCCGGTGATTTCTGGTGGCGCATCGTGAAATGTGTGACCTGCCGCGGCCCAGCGATTATTGATATCCGCCGACACAATTCGAATTTCTGTGCCGAGCACTTCCTCGAGCAATGCCAACGTCAGGTTCGGAAAGCAATCGATGAATTCGAGATGTTTACCCCGGACGACAAAATCCTCGTCGCCGTGTCTGGTGGCAAAGATTCATTGGCAATCTGGGACCTACTGGTGGACCTTGGGTACAACGTTGATGGCCTGTACATCGGTTTAGGAATCGGGGAGTACAGCGATACTTCGCTCGATTACGCCCGCGCCTATGCCCAAACTCGGAATCTTCATTTGGTTGAAGTCGATGTGCCTTCAACGTTCGGTTTCGACATTCCAAACGGTTCACGTGCAGCGAAGCGGGTCCCATGTTCCGCCTGCGGGCTTTCGAAGAGACATCTCTTCGATGAAGAAGCAATCAAAGGTGGCTACGACGTCCTCGTCACTGGCCACAATCTTGATGATGAAGCAGCAGTTCTCTTCGGAAACACACTTCATTGGCACACTGAATACCTCGGACGACAACTTCCTGTTCTGCCCGCCCGAGAGGGCTTTCCGAAAAAGGTGAAGCCATTAGTTCGGTTGGCGGAGCGAGAAACCGCCGCCTATTGCATCGTCAAGGGGATCGACTATTTGGTCGATGAGTGCCCCATGGCGGCAGGGAACAAGCACCTCAGTTACAAGAGTGCACTCAACGAGATCGAAGCGATGTCACCAGGGGCGAAGCACTCGTTCTATTTCGGTTTCCTCGATCGAGCGGCGGCCTTCTTTGAGGTTGAAGCCTCTATCGACCGCGAAGGCCTCGGAGCCTGCGCATCATGTGGGGCCCCAACGACCTCTGAAATCTGCGCCTTCTGTCGGCTCGTAGTTCGAGCAGGAGGCCAACTTCCCGACCGAACCGGAGTCAGCGCTGTGCCAGTAGATCTTGGTCCGACACGAACAGGATCAGTTCAGTGAGCCGCTCATTCGCCGTTGGTGATCGTGTGCTCCTGATTGACCCAAAGAAGCGCCGGTACCTCATCACCTTGAAGCCGGCCGGTGAGTTCCATTCGCATTCGGGTTTCGTTCCTCACGAATCACTCATCGGATCACCCGAAGGCGTCACGGTGCAGTCGACGAAGAATGTTGCCTACCTTGCCGTCCGCCCCACCTTGTCTGATTTTGTGCTCAAGATGCCACGTGGAGCGCAGGTCATTTACCCCAAGGACCTCGGTCCGATCTTGATGCATGCCGACATCTTCCCCGGTGCACGCGTGCTCGAGTCCGGGGTCGGTTCCGGCGCACTGTCGATGGCGATGTTGAGAGCCGGAGCAGACATCGTCGGGTACGAACTTCGTGAAGACTTTGCCGATCGTGCCAAAGAAAACGTTGAGGCGTTTCTCGGCGCCGAAGCGCTTGATCGTTACCGCGTTGAGTTGCGGGATTGTTACGACGGGATCGACGAAACCGATCTCGATCGAGTGGTCCTTGATCTGCCTGAGCCATGGCAAGTCGTACCGCATGCAGCAAAGGCGATGCATCCGGGCGGAATCCTCCTGGCCTACACACCGAGCATCGTGCAGGTGATGCAACTCCGTCAGGCACTTGAGCAGAGTGCATTCGATATGCCAGAAACCCTCGAGGTTCTCAACCGGACGTGGCATGTCGAGGGGCTCGCAGTTCGCCCCGACCATCGCATGGTTGCGCACACCGGATTCCTCACCCACGCTCGATTGCTCGGCGGCTGAGCAAGAGGCTGGGTTGATCTTGCATCGGTCTGCGCGGTGAGCGTCATCGACGTTGTGCTTCTCGGTGCATTCGCGCTCGCCATTGTCGGTGGCTACCGGCTCGGTTTCATCGCGAGGGTCATATCCTGGATCGGATTGGCAGCCGGACTCGCACTCGGAGTTTGGCTGCTCCCGAAGTTTCTTGAGCAGCTCGGATCCGCCAATCACGGACTCGTGTTGGTCCTCTCTGTAGGGCTTCTTCTGGTCGGGGCGACGCTCGGACAGGCGCTTGGATTCATCATTGGTGGCCGACTCACCCCATCACGTCGTGACGCTGCGTTCGGCGTCATCGACCGAGTACTCGGGGCACTTGCCGGCATCCTTGGCGTGGTGATCATCCTTTGGCTCGTTGTGCCGGTGTTTGTTGCTACTCCTGGTTGGCTCTCGACACAGACATCCAACTCTTGGATTGCTCGTACCGTCGACAACTCACTTCCTCCGCCCCCTGATGCAATGCAAGCGCTGCGCTCGGTCATCGGCGACGGTTCTTTCCCCGATGTCTTCGACGCACTTCGACCTTCTCCAAAACTGGGAGCACCGCCCGCGTCAACCGGACTCACTATCGAAACTGCCGCCGCCGTTGCGAGGTCAGTGGTCAAGGTTGAGGGACCAGCATGCGACAAGCTTCAGGACGGTTCAGGTTTCGTTGTTGGCGAAGGTCTCATTGCAACCAATGCTCATGTTGTTGCAGGTGAACGATCAACGACAGTGATCCGCAACGATGGTCGCCGCTTCGATGGTGTCGTCGTGGCCTTCGACCCCGAGCGTGATGTGGCCATCGTTCGCGTCAGCGGCCTCGATCGACCTGCTCTTGCGTTGTCCTCAGAAGATCCTGATGGCGGGACCACCGGGGGAGTCTTCGGACATCCCGGGGGTGAGCCGCTTCGTATTGCTCCGTTCAGCGTCGCCAGGGTGATTAACGCGACCGGTCGCGATATCTATGGTTCAAAGAGGACCGAACGCAAGGTGCTTGAGCTTTCGTCAACTCTTCGACCAGGCGACTCGGGTGCGGCTCTTTCAGATTCAAATGGAGTCGTGGTCGGCATTGCGTTTGCGATCGCCAGGGATGTGGAGGATGTCGCGTATGCGTTGGCGCCGTCTGAATTGAACGCAGTACTCGGGCAGGTCGAGAGTTCCGCCGTGAGTACCGGCGTCTGCATCAACTGAGACTTTGCCGATCAAGTCATCCCAGACGCTTCAGCCGAAGACTTGGGAAAAAGAGAAGGGCCCCAGCAATGCTGAGGCCCTCTAAAACATTCACGTGTGCTGCGAGTGCAGTTCACTCAACTTCGATGAAGATGCATTCTCCGGGGCATTCCTCGGCGGACTCAATGACGCCATCGAGTTGACCATCAGGGATGTTGGCGAGACCCGCAGCGCCACCCGGATCGGAGTACACCTTGTCGCCCTCTTTGACGTAGGCAAGACCGTCGTCAAGCAGCGTGAACACGTCAGGGGCAATCTCCTCGCAGAGTCCGTCGCCTGTGCAGAGATCCTGATCGATCCAGACCTTCATGTGTCACTACACCTCTTCGTGAGGGGGGATGGGAACGTCCGAAACCATAGTTGCTCTGGCGCCTGATGAGGAACCGGGTCCCGATTTTCTGTCGAATCACTCATTCGGGCCAACTCCAGTCAGTCGCGGCACAGGGTGGCCGGATAGGGTCCACCGCAGAAGGAGGAGGTGCGCCTGATGAGTAACCAAGATCCCAATGTTGGCAACGGTTCTCCTGACGATGAACTCAGGGAACAGTTCCGTGTTCTCGAAGAGGAAGTGGCCTCTCTCCGCCGACGCCTGCAGGATGCTCCCAAGCGTGTCCGGACCCTCGAAGAGCGAGTGCTTGAGACAAAGGGCCAGCTCTCCCAGGCCGTCAGCCAAAACGAAAAACTGACCTACACGTTGCGCGAAGCACGTGATCACATCGCAGCGCTTCGGGACGAGGTCGAGAAGCTCAGCCAACCTCCCGCCGCCTACGGAACGTTTATCGACCACAACGATGACGGAACGGTTGATGTCTTTTCGGGGGGACGCAAAGTTCGCGTCTCGCTGCACCCTGACATTTCTCCCGCCGAACTCGTCCGTGGGTCAGAGGTCGTCCTCAATGAATCGCTCAACGTGGTGCTGGCACGAGCCCCTGAGCGCACAGGCGAGGTCGTGACGTTCAAAGAACTCCTTAGCGACGGCCACCGGGCGATGATCGTCGGCAGAGCGGACGAAGAACAGGTTGTAGAGGTTGGTGCCGACCTTCTAGGCGTCAAGCTCCGGTCTGGCGATTCTTTGTTGCTTGATCCCCGGGCATCGATGCTGCTCGAGAAACTTCCGCGTCCCGATGTCGAAGAACTCGTGCTCGAAGAGGTCCCGGACATCTCCTATGCCGACGTCGGTGGCCTCGACTCGCAAATCGAACAGATCATGGATGCAGTCGAGCTTCCATTCCTGCACCACGAACTCTTTGCAGAACACAAACTTCCGGCGCCGAAGGGCATCCTTCTCTACGGCCCCCCGGGCTGCGGCAAAACGCTTATTGCAAAAGCCGTTGCGAACTCGCTCGCCAAGAAAGTTGCAGAGGTCTCGGGAGACGAACACGCTCGTAGTTACTTCCTGAATATCAAGGGACCAGAGTTACTCAATAAGTACGTCGGTGAAACCGAGAGGCAGATCCGACTTGTCTTCGAACGTGCACGCGAGAAGAGCGAAGAAGGTTGGCCCGTCATTGTCTTCTTCGACGAGATGGACTCGCTCTTCCGTACTCGCGGAACCGGCATCAGTTCGGATATGGAATCGACCATCGTGCCGCAGCTTCTCGCTGAGATCGATGGTGTGGAAACGCTGAAGAATGTGATTGTCATCGGAGCTTCCAATAGAGAGGATCTGATCGATCCCGCCATCCTTCGACCCGGTCGTCTCGACGTAAAGATCAAGATTGAGCGTCCTGATGAGAATTCAGCTGCTCAGATTTTTGCCCGTTATCTCACTGCCGACCTACCTCTCGACATTGTCGAAGTTGATTCACTCGGAGGCGGCGACCCAGAGAAGACCGTTCGCGTCATGATCGAGCAAACAGTGGCCGAGATGTATCGCGACGACGAGGCCAACCAGTTCCTCGAGGTCACCTACCAAAACGGCGACAAAGAGATCATGTACTTCAAAGACTTTTCGTCAGGTGCGATGATTGAGAACATCGTGAGACGGGCAAAGAAGCTTGCGATCAAACGTTTCCTGCGAACCGGCGAACGAGGAATCCGCGTGAACGACATGTTTGAGTCGATTCACCAGGAATATAAAGAACACGAGGATCTCCCCAATACGACCAACCCTGATGACTGGGCCAAGATTTCGGGCAAGAAGGGTGAGCGGATCATCTACATCCGCACGCTTGTGAAGCATTCGGAAACAGAAACCTCAGGTGGTCGCTCTATCGAGCGAGTCGGCACCGGCCAGTACCTCTGAAGTCGAGCAGGAAGAGTCGGTAGGGATTTCTCGTGGCGATCAGAAAGATCTGTGGAATCGAAACCGAGTACGGAATCGTTTTTCGCGGGGTCGAGGATCCGAATCCGATCACTGCATCTTCCATTCTTATTAATTCCTATCTCAGTGATCTCACCAAGTCGGGTGGAGCGGTCCACGGTGCCCCTGGTGTCGGTTGGGATTTCGAATTCGAGACGCCGGGTGCGGATGCACGCGGGGTGACGAATCCTGAGTCGATGCCCCCTGAAGTTGAAACTCACATGGTGAACGCAGTTCTCACGAACGGTGCTCGCTACTACGTCGACCACGCTCACCCTGAACTCTCCACTCCAGAGTGTGGCGACGCACTGTCGGTTGTTACGTTCGATCGATCCGCCGAGGTGATCCTCGAAAGATCAATGAGAGCAGCAGATGCGCTCCTGCCCGAGGGCCAGTCGATCGTTGCGTACAAGAACAACTCGGATGGGAAAGGGAACTCGTACGGATGTCACGAGAACTACCTCATCGATCGAGACCTGCCCTTCGGTAGAATCGTTGCGGAGATCACGCCGCACTTCATCACCCGCCAAATTTTCTGTGGTGCAGGGAAAGTCGGAAGCGAACTTGGGTTTTCCTCCGAACTCGTACCCTTTCAGATCAGTCAGCGTGCTGATTTTTTCGAGGAAGAGGTCGGTCTCGAAACGACGTTGAAGAGACCAATCATCAATACGAGAGACGAGCCCCACGCGGACCCCCAGAAGTACCGCCGCCTACACGTCATCATCGGAGACGCGAACATGAGCGAGGTGGCGACATTTTTGAAGGTTGGTACCACCGCCATCGTTCTGGCGATGATTGAAGACGACTGGATCAGACGAGACCTCAGGTTTGCGGCTCCCATTCACGCGCTCCGAACCGTGAGCACCGATCTCTCGCTCCGCGCAGCATTGCCATTGGCTGGCGGAGGTTCGGCGACGGCACTTGAGATTCAGCGCTATCTCTTTGAACGGGCCGTTGACTGGGGCCAGCATCATGGATTCTCTGTTGTAGGTGAGGAAGTCGGACCCGAGATTCTTCGTCGTTGGAATCAGACACTCTCAGGGCTCGAGACCGATCCCGAGTCGCTTGCAAGCACCGTCGATTGGATCGCAAAGTACCGACTTATTGATGGCTACCGCGAGCGGCATGGTTTGGAGTGGGGTGATGCTCGTCTCCA
>Ga0208592_1000181_pt1 | contig 19414 bp, 11 predicted proteins | sample LakMenE18May10ns_FD_150712 | JGI IMG/M metagenome (GOLD analysis project Ga0208592, IMG submission 150712) | Freshwater microbial communities from Lake Mendota, WI - 18MAY2010 deep hole epilimnion ns (SPAdes) | ecosystem: Environmental > Aquatic > Freshwater > Lentic | place: Lake Mendota...
TGCTGTTGGCAACGGTGGTGGACCAACAGTTGGTGTAATTGTTGCGTCATCGGTACGACCCAAAATGTCTGTCACCTGATACGTAACTGGCGTTTGTGCCTGCCCAGTAAACGAAGGCAACGGATTAAACGTGACAGTGCCATCAGGGTTCACCGTGTACGTACCCTCGCCAGGAACCGTCACAGAAGTCTGCGTACAGTTGGGCGCAGTTTCAGCGGTCACCGCAGGTGTAGCAGTTGCATCTGCCAGACGGCACAACTTCACCGTCGATGGAACCCACTGCGCACCAGGCGTGTCATTTGTTAATACAGGTATCACTTGGTTCGTGTCATACAAACCACTACTTGTGTCATTAACCACATTGAGTGGTGGTGGAGTCACAGTTGGCGTAATCGTTGCACTGTCAATTTGACCGAGTGTGTCGGCGACTTGATATGTCACAGGCCTGGTAACAGTGCCCGCAAAAGTATCTAACGGATTAAACGTCACTGTGCCATCAGGGTTCACTGTGTATGTGCCCTCGCCAGGAACTGTCACAGAAGTCTGCGTGCAATTATTTGGTGTTTGTAATGGGTCAATGCCGCACAACTTCACAGTAGATGCAACGAGTGGCGCACTTGAATGGCCAGGATCATCATTGTCGAGTATGTCAATCACTTGGTTTGTGTCATACGCATCTGTCGACGTGTCGTTCTTTACGTCTGGTGCTGGAGGAACTACAGGGGTCAGGGTGCTCGTTGCCGTCTGGCCAGTAATGTCAGTAATGCGATACGTCACTGAAGTCCTGGTCCCTGGTGCAATCGATGACGACGCCGCAAAAGTAGCTACGCCGGTTGTCTGGTTTATGGTCCAGGTTCCTTCTCCAGGAATATTGACCGACGTGCCACACAATTCTGTCACAGGGTCTACAAGACACGGACCATTAGTAGAACCCGCCTGCAAACCTGTTCCTGTACCAAGCCCACTTGCACCAACCACCGTTGTGTAAGTTGCCGTGGCTCCTGGCAAAACCGATTGTGTTTCCGGTGTTGCACTTGGAGCAGTTGGTGGGTCAACTCTCGGAGTAATGGTCGCGCTAACAAAACGGTTAAGCGAATCATTTGCCTGATATGTCACTGGTGTAGCAACAGTCCCCGTAAACGTTGGCAACGGATTAAACGTAACAGTGCCATCTTCGTTCACTGTGTATGTACCTTCGCCGGGAACCGTGAGAGATGTCTTTGAACAATCGTTCGGAATTTCCGCTGCTACAGGTGGCGTGGCCGCCGCATCTGCAAGACCACACAATTTCACCGATGATGCCAACAATGGAAAATCAGCTACGCCCGGTGTGTCATTGGCGAGTGGTGAATACGGCTGGTTCTTGTCATAAGAATCGCGTATCGCATCAGGTGATGCTGTTGGTATTGGTGGCAAACCAATAGTTGGCGTAATCGTTGTATTCACATATCGATCCAGCGAATCATTTGCCTGGTATCGCACAGGTGTTTGCACTGGGCCCGTAAATGTTGGCAACGGATCAAACGAGACAGTTCCATCACTATTCACTGTGTACGTACCTTCACCTGGGACCGTGAGCGACGTCTGTGAACAGGTATTCGGGGACTCGGCCTCATCTATTTGGATTGTTGCTGGATCATCGAGACCACACAACTTCACAGAAGTTGCCAACAGTGGGAAATCAGCCGCCCCCCGCGTGTCGTTGCCAAGTGGTGTGTATGTCTGGTTCGTGTCGTAGTCGGTCGTAATTGCATCAGGAGACGCGGTTGGTACCGGCGGCGGACCAACAGTTGGCGTAATCGTTGTGTTCACAAAACGATCCAATGAGTCTTTCGCCTGATACCTAACAGGTGTTTGTACCTGGCCAGTAAACGATGGCAACGGGTCAAACGTGACAGTTCCATCACTATTCACGGTGTACGTACCTTCGCCAGAAACCGTGAGCGACGTCTGCGTGCAGTTATTTGGAGTTTCAGCAGGATCAAGACCGCACAATTTCACTGATGACGCCAACAGTGGGAAATCAGTAGCACCATTAGTGTCATTACTAAGTGGCGTGTATGTGTGGTTCGTATCGTAATCACGCGTCAACGCATCAGCCGTGGCCTGCGGTACCGGTGGCGGACCAACGGTTGGTGTAATCGTTGAGTTCACATACCGAAATTGAGAATCGTTGGCCTGATACCGCACAGGGGTTTGTACCTGGCCAGTGAACGTTGGTAACGGATCAAACGTGACCGTGCCATCAGGGTTCACCGTGTACGTACCTTCACCAGGAACCGTCACCGAAGACTGAGAACAAGTATCTGGAGTCTCTGCAGTCACTGGTGGCGTGGCCGTTGCATCAGCAAGACCACACAACTTCACAGACGTTGCCAACAATGGGAAATCTGCCGCTCCTGCTGTGTCGTTACCTAGTGGTGTGTATGTGTGGTTCGTGTCGTAATCACGCGTCAACGCATCAGCCGCAGCTTGTGGTACTGGTGGTGGACCAACAGTAGGCGCAATCGTTGTGTTCACATACCTAAGAAGAGAATCGTTGGCTTGATACCGCACAGGTGTTTGAACCTGGCCAGTGAACGTTGGCAACGGATCAAACGTGACCGTGCCATCAGAGTTGACCGTGTATGTACCTTCACCAGGAACCGTCACCGAAGTCTTCGTACAATTGTTTGGAGTCTCTGCAACCACGACAGGATCTGCAGAGGGATCAGCAAGACCACATAATTTCACTGATGATGCCAACAATGGGAAATCAGCCGCTCCAGCTGTGTCATTACCCAGTGGCGTGTATGTGTGGTTTGTGTCGTAATCACGTGTCAAAACATCGGCCGTGGCTTGTGGTGTTGGTGGTGGACCAACAGTTGGCGTGATCGTTGAATTCACAAAACGATCCAATGAATCTTTTGCCTGATATCTCACAGGGGTTTGCACCTGGCCGGTGAACGTTGGCAACGGGTCAAACGTGACCGTGCCATCACTATTCACCGTGTATGTACCTTCACCAGGAACCGTCAGAGTTGTTTTATCGCAACTATTAGGTGTTTGCACAGGGTCGATACCACACAACTTCACAGACGTTGCTAGTAATGGGAAATCCGCGGCACCCGCAGTGTCATTACCCAGTGGCGTGTATGTATGGTTCGTGTCATATCCGCGTGTTAACGCATCGGCCGTGGCTTGTGGTAGCGGTGGCGGACCTACCGTGGGCGTCAGAGTCGAATTCACATACCTATCAAGTGAATCTTTTACTTGATATGTCACCGGAGTCTGTGCTTGGCCAGTAAAAGATGGCAGTGGATCGAATGTAACTTCGCCAGTGCTGGTATTTAGTGTGTACGTTCCTTCACCGGGAACAACCACTGTTGTCTGCGTACAACCATTTGGTGTCTCTGCCGGAATCGCCGGAGTTGCTGTGTTGTCTGCCAGACCACAGAGTTTGATACTTGATACATCAAATGGAAACGACGATGAGCCAGCGGTATCTCCATCTAACGGAGACAGTGTCTGGTTAACGTCATAGTCGCCAGTCGAAGTATTTGCGCGTGCAATCGGAAGCGGTGGCGTTCCAACGCTTGCCGTGATGTTTGCACTTGCCGTTTCTCCGAGGGCGTCAGATATTTGATATGGCCGCGAGGACGCTGTGCCATAGAAAGTTGGCAATGGGTCAAAGGTGACGGTGCCATCGCTATTTACTGTGTACGTACCTTCACCAGGAATTGTCAGAGTGGTCTTGGTGCAGCTATTCGGACTTTCGGACTCATTGGTATCTGGTGTCGCCGGATTATCAATTCCGCACAGTTTTAAAGTTGTGGGAGCAAGTGGTGAACCACCTGGAGCGTCATTCAATAGCGGGCTAATGGTTTGCGTCACGTCGTAATCATCAGACGAAGTGTCGTTTGCTGCTGTTGGCCGTGATACCACCGTTGGCGTATAGGTGGAAGATGCCACCTGGCCTGATCCGTCTGCCACCTGGTAGGTCACTGGTGTTGCGGTACCCACCCAGTCGGTTGCTGGCGTGAATGTAATAACACCTGTTGAAGTGTTCAAGGTGTACACACCGCCTGTTACCGACACCGTAGTGGCTGAACACCCAGAAGGCGTCTGGCCGGAAGAGCACAGCTTCACGGTTGGCATGGAGAAGACCCCAACACCAGGAGCATCATTCGTTAAGACATCTTTTGACTGCGTGATGTTGACATAATCACTCGTTGTGTCTGCACTAGCTGTTGGTGACGGAGTAACCGTTGGTGTGATGGTTGCGGTCCGTGCACGATCTTGAGTGTCAGAAATCTGATACTGAACAGGTGTTGCGGTGCCCACGTAATTTGGCAAAGGATCAAAAGTCACTGTGCCATTGCTATTGACGGTATAGGTACCTTGATTCGGTACCGTGAGCGAGGTTTTGTCACATACAAAGGGACCAGAACCATAGCCACACAGGAATAGTTTCGAATTATCAGCTGGAACTCCATCTTCGAAACTGTCGTTTACCAATGGCGAGATGATCTGATTGATATCTTGCGCATTTGTTGATGTGTCATTCACAGCACTCGGAATAGCGTTAGATGCAATAATGAACGAATAGTCCTCAACTTCGCCAGAAGATACTTTCCCTGTTGGAATTGGCACTGCGTCGTAGCTCAGTCGGATACGAGCATAAGTAAGTCCCGCAACAATGTCTGACGGCACTGTCCAACTTAATGTCGCACTTGTTGCTCCAGCCGCCGGATTCGTCGCGCACGTTCGTTCAGCCAGCGACATCGTGCCATCTCTGTTGAAGTCAATCCATCCGCACAACTTTGCCGTTCGTTCCACACCAGACAAAGAAACAGGAAGACTATACGTTTTGCCAGCATCTGCATCACCGAGTGCCGCCAAAGATGACACTCCATCTTCGTTAGCTGGTATCGCTGCGCCAGCACTCACAGCATCGGCGTTCGTCGTGCCGTAGAGCACGTTTAAGTTGTCTGCTGTTACAACTGAACCAAGTTTGAGGTGGCCAACCACATGGCTAGCAGCGGGTGAGTCATAGCCAACTGGCAACTGACCAAAGTCTTCAACAACGCTTGCAACCATGTTCCACTGATCTTCGTTACCCCACCCAGTTCCGTTCGAGTTGTAGTTAAGAGCAAACTTCACTTCTGTGACCGTGCCGTTTACTTGCAAAGAGCCACAACCTGCAGGAATACTGTTCGTGCAACGGGTTCCTGGGGAAGGATCCACCACGCCCACATATGTGCCGCCAACTACTTGAAGGTTTGTACCAGACAACATTGTGAGCGTCACACCAGGCGTAACTAATTCAAGTTCCGACCACGATTTGGCTCCCCCGTCTGCGCCACCCCATCCCGCAAATGAGATAACTGGATTCAACGTTGGCTCAGAAAATGTCATCGTGACAAAGCCTCGATTGAGACACTTCGACAACGTTGTACCCATTGTGTACAACGTGCAATTCGTGTCACCTGAGGTGGTGCCAGGTTCAAGACTGGCGATGAATGCTCCCGGGTCAGTAATTAGTCCGGTCTTCGTGAAGTTAGAAGTAGTTCCACCACGTTGGCTCAACGATTCAGACGCCTCGAACATACACACATACGGACCACTAACGGCCACACTGTAGGTCACGCCATTGGGTAGCGCCCTTTGACGTTCAGAGTTTGCGTATCTACTGCCAGTACAACTTGTATTGTTCGACGGTGATCCAGCCACCCACGACCACGCAGTACTGGTAGTTCTGTTGTTGCCGCTAAACGATGCAGCGTCATTTCCTGCATAGTCCTGAATTGCAGCGTTACTCGTTACAGAATTTGATGTTGGAGCCGCATATGTCACTGACACCAACTCTCCACTGGGTACCGACGATGCAAGAGTCAAGACGACGGTCGAACCACTGACTAATGCGGCGCTAACGGTGACGGGGTCATTACCTACGAATACTGTGTACCTACTCGAATCTGCAGTTACAGAACCTAAGGTTTCATTGAATGTCAAAGTAACCGTTGTGCCAGAGGCGGAAATGGTGCTGAGCGTAGGGGGCGTCACGTCTGGTCCAGCTGTAGAGAAGTTGGAGACCGCAGCGTTGCTCTGAGAAATCGAATCGTTTCCTGAAGAGTCTTGAACCGCTGAGTTTGAAGCTAGGGCATTAGGCGTTGGCGCGTTGTATGAGACCGTGACAGTTTTTCCAAATTCAATCGCGGTTCCCATTGTGAGTTGCACAGTGCTTCCCGAGATAGCAACTCCACTTGGCTGAAAATCGACACCATTGATTGTCACCGTGTATGCCGAAGCAGGAGCAGTCGTTGAGATCAATGCTTCGTCGTATGTCAGTGTTATCAATGTGCCGGCGGTATTTGTAACAGCTGACGTGAATATTGGGGCACGCAAGTCTGGTGCTACTGATGAATTGTTGGTTGCAGTGATACCCGATACCGACAACATGTCGTTGCCTGTGGCATCTTGTAATGCTGCGTTACTTGGTGATGAGTCATCAGCGGGTGCCGTGTACGACACTGTGACAGTCTGATTTGACGTGATAGTGACACCAGACAAACTGGCCGTGATCTTGTTTGATGGGCAACTTCTGTTGAATCCAGCGAGAGTCACCGGAGACCCATTCACGGTGATTGTGAAAGCTGAGTCTGCTGAAATGGTGCAACTAATTACTTCACTGAACGTGATATCTATCAGTGTTCCCGATGACAAAACAGTGGCTGTCGAAATGGTCGGGCGCAAGGTGTCAACAGTTGAGTTATTTGTAACTGATCGTGCACTCAATGAGTCAGCATCATTACCAGAAGTGTCCTGGATAGCTGCATTAGTCGTTCCTGCATCAGCCGTTGGCGCCACATAAGAAACCGTCAATGTTTTGTCGTTCGCCACTACCGAGGCCAACGTTAAGACAACAGTTCCATTTGTGCCTGGTGCTACAACAGAGGAAATAGTTACCGGGTTTCCGTCCACAGTCACAACGAAGTCACCCGTAGTTGCTGTAGTTGACCTGATCGTTTCGTTATACGTCAAGGTCAAGGTGGTGCCATTAGTTCCGAGGACGGCTGAGCTAATCACTGGGGCGGTCTGGTCAACAGTTGAACCGTTCGTGACAGTTGTTGCTGAAAATGATGCGGCATCGTTACCCGTCGTGTCTTGAATTGCAGCATTCGTAGTGCCCGCATCGACTGCAGGTGCGCTATACGCAACCGTCACAGCCTTGCCACTTCCAACAGCAGTCGCAAGAGTGAGCACAACTGTTGATGTGGAGCCACTGGCCGCAACTGATGAGACTGTCACTGGTGATCCATTTACCAGAACAGTAAAAGTGCTCGCCGCAGCTCGCGGATCACGGAGGGTTTCGTTGTAGTTAAGAGTAAGTGTGAGCCCATTCGCAGCAAGGCTCGCTGAACTCAAGACTGGCGACGTTTGGTCGACTGTAGAACCATTGCTCACCGATGCTGCAGTCAATGACGGCGCATCGTTACCTGTGAGGTCTTGAATGGCCGTGTTCGTCGTGGCGTTATTTACAGTCGGCGCTTCGTAAGCGACTGTGACAGTTCTGCCACTGCCTATAACAGAGCCCAGCGTAAGAACTACCGACCTATTTCCTGTTGTGGTATTTGGACCCGCGGCTACAGAGGAAACTGAGATTGGTGAACCGTTTGACAGAACAGTGAAACTCCCGGCAAGTGGCAGTGAGGTTTTGTGCAAATTCTCGTTGTACGTGACTGTCAGACTTAAACCGTTAGCTGCAAGCGAACTTGTGGAATACACAGGTGGCGTTTGGTCAACACCGGAACTGTTCGTCACAGAAGTCGCAGAGAACGACAGAGCATCATTTCCTATCGTGTCCTGAATTGCGGCATTTGTCGGAGCAGCATCAGCCGTTGGTGCACTGTACGCAACGGTGACAGCCTTGCCACTCCCTACAGGTGACTCAAGCGTCAGTATCGCTGTCCATGCATTACCATTCGCTGCAACCGATGACACAGTTACTGGTGAACCATCAACCATGACGGTAAAAGCACTGGCGGGCGCTCGCGGATCACGAACAATCTCGCCATAGTTGAGTGTCAGTGTGCGCCCGTCAGCACCAAGGCTTCCCCAACTAAATACTGGTCCCGTCTGGTCAACACTGGAACTATTCGTCAAAGTTTTTGCAGTAAAGGAAAGTGCATCATTGCCTGCTACGTCTTGAATCGCATTATTAGCCGTTGTTCCATCCGTTGTCGGTGCGGCATACGCAACAGTGACTACCTTTCCTTGTCCTACTGGTGACGCCAAAGTGAGCACGACCGTCTTTGTGCCAGAAGCCGTTGCTACAGAAGACACTGCAATCGGCTCACCACCATTTGTCACCGTGAATGCGCTCGCTAGCGCCGTCGTTGTTGAGAGATTCTCGTTATATGTAAGCGTGATTGTTGTACCAGCTGAGGTGTTTGCAACGGACTCATATATGGGAGCTGTCCGATCAACCAACGAACCATTGGTCACACTTGTTGTAGAAAACGACAACGCATCCATGCCTAAAGCATCTTGAATCGCCAAGTTGGACGGCGAGTCAGTACTCGCAGGAGCTGCGTATGCAACTGTGACAGTTTGACCTTGAATGACTACTTCACTCATCGTCAACTGAACTGTGGAGCCACTCACAGTTACCGCAGAAACAGTTGCCGGTTGACCGCCAACAACAACAGTGAATTGGGTAGTGGGCGCCGTTGTGCTATTCAACTCTTCGTTATACGTCATGGTCAAAGTTGTACCAGCAGAGTCAATAGCTGCCGATTGAAATACTGGTGGCACGCCTATTGGAGTAACAGCAGACGATGCAGCGGAGGATGAGGTTGACGTTTTATCGCCATTCAATGCAACAGATGTAAAGGTATAGCTATTTCCATTTATCAAGCCAGAGATGGTGCAACTCCCCGATGCGCCTGTAACAGTGCATGTCTTGCTGTTGTCTTGCACAGTAGTGACTATGTAGCCACTTGGTGTGACGCCAGATGTTGGCGCCGTGACAGTAACCGTCACTCGCGCATCACCCGCTACTGCTGTTGGAGTTCCAGGAGTGTTAGGCGCAAGGAAGACCGTGTACACCTTTTTTACAAAGGGGCTACTAGCGGTGCCAACCAAGATATATCCGTCAGAAAGCACAACTGCATCATTGACTGTGCCGCCAGTTGCATTGTCGTACACAAATGTGCTGTCGAGTGTGCCGTTTGTATTGAATCGTTTGAGGTTTCCACTAAATGATCCGCCGACAATTACTTTGCCATCGGTTTGGACCGTAACTGTGAGCGCGCCGTTAGGAAGCGCAGCAGCAGCGGCATTTGTGTTGAAGGTTGTGTCTTCAACACCGGTTGAGGAAAACTTCTTAACTTTGCCCGTAAAGTTTCCGACCACGTAGACATTGTTGGAAGCATCAACTGCAACCGCTGTTGGCGCGGCATCGAACTTGCCACTCACATTTGATGCAAAAGTTGTCTCGTTAGCTGTTGTGGTACCAGTTGCTGAGAACCGTTTGAGGTATCCCATTCCAGATGGGCCGACAACATAAATGTTGTTGTTGCTGTCAAGTGCCATTGCCGCTGACGTAGTCGTCAGAGAGTTTTGAGTAAATGCTGAGTCTTCAGCTCCCGTGCTAGTTAGTCCGCCTAATCGCCTGGCGTTGTTAAAGAAGTTTGAAAGGAAAATCGTTCGATCTGGGGCGACCTGATATGCAACAGAATAGATCTCGGCGTTAACTCCACCAACTCCCAATTGCCCACAGGTCGCTCCTGAGGTGCAGTTGTACGTGGAGTCAGCAGCTCCTGTTGATGAAATTCGGCGCACTCCGCTTCGCGTTCCCACAAGCACACGACTCTGGCTATCGATTGCGATCGAATACGGTTCATAGCCCGTGCTCGACGTCCACACTAAGGCGCCAGCACTACTAATTTTCTTGACAGATGAGCTGTACCCCACGTAGATGTTCCCACTGCTGTCCGTCGCCAAGGCAGTGACATTGGCAAAAGCCGTACCAACCGCAGAGTTAAACGTGGTCTCTAATGATCCAGGGCCCTGCGCCCACACGCGGTTTGGTGTGAGAAATAGGTTCATCGCAGATAACGCGAGGACACCTATTAATAAGGTGCTACCAAACTTGCGCAGACGACGGCTCATGCGCCAACCCCAAGGGGGCTCGACACTTCGTCAACGAGTGCTTTGGATATCCACAACATCACCTATTTATGATAGGGCTACCTGTGGATAATTAGTTATTTGTGATTTTTGTTCAATTAGGGTTCGAGAACAACCCAGCCTCGGCTCTGTAATTCAGCCGCCAACACCTCGGTCGGCACCGATTTAAGGGATTTCTCCACCGCTGTGGCCTTTGGCTTCACAGATGGGGCTGGCACCACTGGGGTAGGCACGGCATCGGCGGCTTCGGCAATTTCGGCCCATTCTTGGAGCTGGGCAATAAACGCATCGGCCTCGTCCCGGGTGAACTTGCCCCCCGCTTGGCGTTGGTTGAACCCCAATGGGCCACGCGCATCTCGGAAATCTGAATGCCCCGCTGCGTGGAGCAGCTCTAGCAATTCTCGAACTTGTTTTGCTGATGCCGGCGGTCCGCCAGGTTGTCCAAAGGCCATAGTGCGAGGGTACTCCCAGCGTCTCTCAACGTAGGAGACTGGCCAACGACCAAGCGGCAGCAAGTGCACCAACTGCAGCCATAACAACACTGCGCGTAACGGGAGCCTTTGCCAGATCCCCTTGCGTCTTTACAGATGGTGGCGGTTTGATGAGGGCCAAAATATTGCCCACGGCTAACGCCCCGCCCAATGCAAGTACCAAATACGCAAGAAGGTTTTCTCCGAGGAACATCTCCTCAGGTTAGGCGTGGCAGACTCACCACATGGGATTTCATCATGTCGCACTTGCCACCAAAGACCTAGCTGCCACCCACAAGTTCTATACAGAAGTGATGGGCTTTTCTTTGGTGAAGACAATCATCGGACCAGTTCCAGGTTCTCCCGATGGCTGGGCTCGTCACGTTTTCTATGACACCGGCTCACAAGGCATGATCGCATTTTGGGATATTCATGATGTGCAATGGAAAGACGGATACCCCACTGACATCAACAAGCTTGCTGGACTTCCTGGTTGGGTGAATCACTTTGCGTATTTTGCGGGCAGTCGAGAATTTCTTGATGAACGCCGCAAGAACTGGACCGCGCATGGTCACATGGTTGCAGAAGTAGATCACGAATTTTGCGTGAGCATCTACACAGCAGACCCAGACGGCAATACCGTTGAATTTTGTTTCGACACTCGTGAATTTACAGACGAAGAAAAAGTCGAAGCAATGACTTTGATGCTGGCAGAAAAACCACCGATGGATAAAGACGCCAAGGTAACCATTCACCCGCCTACGAATGAGGCGTTAGTTCACTAGATCACTCTGGGTCGTCAACGAACTGGGTGTACGCCTTGTTGAAGAGCAGACTCAAGTTGCCAGTTGGACCAGAACGATGCTTCTGCACCAACACTTCAGCAGTACCACGATCATTTAATCCGGCTTCTGCGTTTGCAGCTTCTTCGCGATACAAGAACATAACGACGTCTGCGTCTTGTTCAAGTGCACCAGATTCACGAAGGTCTGACAACACTGGACGACGATCTTGTCGTTGTTCAATTCCGCGACTCAACTGACTGAGAGCCACCACTGGAATCTTGAATTCGCGTGCAAGAAGTTTGAGACCGCGGCTGATTTCTGCCACTTCTAATTGACGAGACTCGTTGTCGCCACCACCCATGAGTTGCAAATAGTCAATAACAACCATTGCTGGTGGGCCGTCTGCAGCATTCACGCGGCGAAGCTTTTGACGAATCTGCATGACCGTAATGCGTGACGTGTCATCGATGTACAAAGGAATTTCCAAACGGTGAATTGCGTTCGTAATTTTTGTCCAGTCGGCGTCTGCCAAGTTGCCGGTACGCAAACGTTCTGAATCCACTTGCGCTTCAGCAGACAAAATACGTTGCGTCAATTCTGTGTTGGACATTTCCAAAGAGAAAAACAGCACCGGCTGGTTTGTGGTGCGTGCAGCTGTTACCGCCATACCAAGTGCAAAAGCACTCTTACCCATGGCTGGTCGAGCACCGACAATGTTTAATGTTCCTGGCTGAAAGCCCGACAATAACTTGTCAAGTTTGGTGTAACCACTGCGTACACCGGTAATTTCCGACTTTGAGTCATAACGACTTTCAAGAATTGGAATAACAATGCCGGTGAGGTCGTGCAGTTTTTGTAAGGAATCAGTGATCTGTTCATCGCCGATGTCGAAAACTATTTGCTCTGCTTTATCGATTGCGATCTTGATATCGGCAGGCGCTGAATACCCAATGTCTGCTATCTCGCTTGCGCCCTTGATGAGCCGGCGCAAAATAGAAGTGTCGCGAACAATGGTGATGTAACGGCCAGCACTACTAATTGATGGTGTGGCGTTTTGTAAGTCTTGGAGAAAACCAAGGCCACCTAATTCGTCGAGCAAGTTACTTTTGCGCAACTCGTCTGCAACGGTGACAACATCAACTGCTTCAGCCGCTGCAGTGAGCGAACGAATTGCTGCATACACATGTCCGTGTGCTGGCTTGTAGAAGTCTTCAGGAACTAATTGCTTTTCACTTGCAAGACCAATGGGCTCTTCGTTGAGCAACATTGCACCCAACAACGATGCTTCCGCATCGAGGTTGTGTGGAGGTACGCGACTGTCGGTACGCGTTCCGCGTGGCGCTGATGGCCGCGTATTTCGTTGCTCGATGAAGTCCGACATAGTGAACCTCTACCTTGCCTGCAAATGCCTGTGGATTGCTAGTGGATAACCCTGCGAAATAGCTGTGGATTCGGCTGGGGACAACAGCCCGAGCCTGTGGATAAAGCTTCGTTGCGCGGGCACTTAGCCTGCGACAACCGAAAGCTTGATGGTGCACTCAACGTCTGCATGCAAACGTACGAGCGCTGTGTGTGAACCGGTGGTGCGAATTGGCTGAGCAACGATCTTCTTACGATCGAGCGTGACGCCAGCTTGCGCTGTAAGTGCAGACACAATGTCGGCGGTGGTAACGGAACCGAACAAACGACCCTCATTGCCAGCCTTTGCCTTCACTGTGAATGAACGAGCGGTAAGTGCTTCAGCAACGGTGTGCGCAGCAGCACGATCATTTGCTACTCGCAGGTCACGAGCACGGCGCATGGAGTTGGCCTGCTGAATTGCTCCGGCAGATGCAACAAGTGCGAGTCCACGTGGCAACAAGTAGTTACGTGCATGACCATCGGCAACAGTGACAATGTCACCACGGCGACCGACGCCTGCAATATCTTCACGGAGAATGACGTTCATGGCTTATGCCTCCACTTCAGCTTCAACTGATTCGGTCACGGTCTCTACTGCTTCGACTACATCGTCTGCAGCATCGTCTGGAACGAATGATGAACTAATTGACTGATCTGGCATCTCGAGAGTTGCCTCTTCTTCGCCACGACGCTCTGCGCCTGGGCGAGGTGCACGTGTGCTGACAGTGCGCTTTGTGTATGGCAACAATGCCATTTCACGAGCGTTCTTGATAGCAGTAGCAATGTCGCGCTGTTGCTGCACATTGGCACCGCTCATACGCATGCCGCGGATCTTTGAGCGATCAGACATGAAGCGCTGCAAGAGGCTCACGTCTTTGTAATCGATGAAGACAACCTTTTCGATGGCCAGTGGGTTGGCCTTCTTTTTGTACTTACGGTTGGCCTCACGGGCGTTACGGATTTTGTTCTTTTTACTAGTCATTGTGTGGTCCTTGAATCAGGGAAGGGTTACAGGGGAAAGGGAGAACGCTTTAGAAAGGTTCTTCGTCGTTGGGAAAGAATTCGCCGCCGGTGTTGCCACCGCCGTTGCCGCCAGCATTGCCACCGCGAGGTGCTCCGCCGCCATTGCCGCCTTCGTTACGAGGTGTGCGCTCAACTGAAGCGGTAGCCCAACGAAGGCTTGGTCCGATTTCGTCGGCGTTGATCTCGATTGCCGTGCGCTTTTCGCCTTCACGGTTTTGGTATTCACGCTGTTCGAGACGACCTGAAACGATGACGCGCATTCCCTTTGTGAGGGTTGCTGCTGCGTTTTCGCCCATTTGGCCCCACGAAACGACGTTGAAGTATGAGGTTTGCTCTTGCCATTCGCCGTTGACTTGGTAGCGACGACCAACAGCAATGCTGAAAGATGCCACGCCCTTGCCACCAGTGGTGAAGCGAAGTTCTGGGTCGCGGGTGAGATTCCCAACGAGAGTGATTGAGTTATCGGCCATATTGATGGTTCCTTCCGAATAAGAGGTGTACGAAGCAGGTGCTCGATATAGGTGGCTTATGCCGCCGAGATGAGTCCACGACGAGTTGCCTCGTCGTCTGGTAAGCGGAGCAACTTGTGGCGCAACACTTCATCAGAGATGCGGAATCCGCGCTCTACTTCGTCCATTGCTCCACCGGGGGCTACGAGGTTAAAGATGGCGTAATAACCATCGTCTTGTTTCTTGATTTGGTAAGCAAGACGACGCTTGCCCCACCAATCAGGGTTTCCATGAACAGTGCCGCCAACCGATGTGATCGAGTTGGTGATGTTCTTCAACCAAGAATGGGCAACGCTCTCTTCGAGATTGCCGCTGATTATTACCATTAGTTCGTATGCACGCATTGCGTGTGACCTCCCTTCGGACCCGAGTACGTTCCCGGGGCCCCCGAAGGGGCAGGGTGAATATGTGACCCGATGAGCGTACCTGCTGACTCTCACCGTGACACACGGGTGTTACAAACAGCCATTTCCCATACGCAACAAGACAAATGTGGCGATGGGAAACCCCAGTGGGGCAACAAATGACCTATTGGGCTCGGCGTGTACGGCCTCGACCCACGATGGGGAGAACACGTAATAAGTGGTGCCATCGACATTGTGGACACGCCTCCACTACATAGGCGGCGTATTCGTGAGGCGTGCTTTGCAGCTTCACGATGTCTTTTCGATCGATGACGCACTTGCCATTCTTTGGAAGGCCGTGACCAAACACGTAGGTCACCAATGCAACGTTTACCTCTTCGCAAATGGGGCATAGCGTCTTCGATGGCTCCCCAATGTTCTTGGCGGCACGGATTAATTCGGGGTGCGCATCACAGACCGAGTCTTTGCTCACGCGTCCACGTTTCACTTCATTGATGAGCGCACGTCGCGATAACTGGTGGTCGACAACTCCAGCACCACCGCGCAACATATCAACGGAGAAACCCATGACTACACAAGATAGTCATAAGATGCCGACATGTCAGATGCGCGTTTTACCGCCAACGACGGCCCCGCCGTTTCCTTCGGATCATCCGTACACAACGAAAACGAATTACGAGTCTGCGGCGACGTAAAAGGCAAGCGTGTCTTGGAGCTTGGCCTGTACGGCACGGTTCCCAACTCGGTTGCCATGGCCCTTCGAGGAGCCAGAAGTATCGCTATTGACCCCTCGCGAGAAGCAATTCAGCGGGCGCGTCAGGCGGCTACCAACGCAGACGTTGTGGTGGAGTTTCACGAGGGCGAGTTAGCAGACCTTGGATTTCTCATGAATTCAGGAATCGACCTTGCATTGTGTGTGCACCACATCACCTTCGATACAGACATTGCGCGACTATTTCGCCAAGTGCACCGCGTGTTGCGACCTGAAGCCGGGTTTGTATTCGCGGTAACTCACCCCATGTCTGCAGTGTTCGACGGAAATGACTCCACAGCACGCCGTCAATACGGATCTACAACTCCCACCATTGGTGAACTCACTATGGCGTTACAACGAGCAAACTTTTCTATCGACGTGATGCATGAACTCGTGCCGCTGCATCAACCAATGGCTGTTGCGCCGTCAACACTTGTTGTACGTGCACGCAAACTTGGTTCGTAAGTTATTCAGACCTACGACGCCCAGAGCGCTTCGTATTCATCACTGACTCGGCGTTAGCGCTCCACCACTCACGCAGGCGTTGAGTGATTACTTCTTCGCCAAGAATTCCTTCTTCCAAGCGAATCTCCATCATGAAATCCAACGCTGCACCAACAGCAGGACCAGCGGGAACATCGAGAAGTTCCATCACTTGCACACCATCAAGCTCGGGACGTAGCGCTGCAAGTTCTTCCTTCTGCATCAATTCAGCAATGCGATCTTCCATTTCGTCCATTCGACGAGCAAGAATCTTTGCCTTCTTCTCATTACGTGTGGTGCAGTCACAGCGCACCAACACATTCAGTTCGGGCAGATACTTGCCGGCGTCACGGACGTAACGTCGCACGGCGCTGTCTGTCCAACCCATTTGATATGTGTGAAAACGCCCACTAATAGCTACTAATTCAGACACCGCATCAATATCGTCCGTTGGGTACTTCATTACTTTCATGCGCTCGCGTGTCATTCGTGCACCAACAACTTCGTGGTGATGAAACGTAACGCCTTTGCCTTCTTTGAATCCTCGAGTACGCGGTTTGCCAACATCGTGATACAACGCAGCAAGTCGCGTAATACGAAAATCAAATTCACGGTCGTCTTGAAGTTGAACATTTTCAACAACAGCAAGTGTGTGCGTGAGAACATCTTTGTGACGATGAATCGGATCTTGCTCAAGACGCATGAGGCGCAACTCCGGCAAAAAGTGATCGACTAAACCAGTGTCAAACAAGAACCACAAACCTTTACTTGGTTTTATCGTTGTCATTAATCGGTCAAACTCAATACGTACTCGTTCAGCAGAAACAATGGTGAGTCGATCTGCCATTGCTGTCACTGCTTCTACGAGTGCAGGCTCCGGCGTTGCATCGAGTTGAGAGATAAAGCGAGCAGCTCGCAACATTCGCAACGGATCGTCGCTAAATGATTCTTGTGGCGACAACGGAGTACGTAAGACACCGGTCATTAAATCTGCAGCTCCACCAAACGGGTCTACCAACGTCGGTGATTCTGAAGTGATTTCTAATGCCATCGCATTAATCGTGAAATCGCGTCGAGAAAGATCAACATCAATGTCAGTTGCGAATTGCACTTCAGGTTTACGTGAATCAGGTGAATACGCCTCGGCGCGATGCGTTGTGATCTCGTATGTGCGATCACCAATTTTCAAACCAATCGTGCCGAACCGTTCGCCCTGAGTCCATAAGGCGTCGGCGATTGGAGACACGATGCGCTTGATGTCCTCGGGGGTTGCAGTTGTGGTGGCGTCAAAGTCAATGGCCGAGAAGTCCGTGTTGGCATCGGCCGCGCCCACCAATAAATCACGCACGGTCCCGCCCACTAGGAACAAGCGGTGTCCGGCCTCACGAAATCGGGCGGCAAGGGGCTCCATCTCCTGGAGAATGGGGGCAAAGCGCGCAGGAATCATGTCCACTGAAGGCTAGGCACACCCAACTGCTCTGAGGTGTTCTCTTTTCTCCCCAGTCCCCCTTTGCCACCAGAGCAGGGGCACTACGGTCAAGGGGGTGAGTTTGGTCGAGCATTCCCCCCGAACGGGCACCATTTGGTCTGGGGTGGTCAGTGCACGAGTTCGGCCCTGGCCCCATAGTGAGCGCAAGGCTTTCCTTGTGATTAACGGAGCCCACGGCCCCGAAATGCAGCTACCCGATGAATCCATTTTGCATACATGGATACAAACGATCAGTTCGTGGGGATACCGCAGTGTGCGAACCAGCGCTTTGGCCCCGGGCGCGTCCTTACCCCTGGAACGCTTGGGTTTCAGCGTCTCTCAAAGCCTGGTCTTGCTGCAAAAATCCCACAACCAATCGGTTCCAAACCCCGCGCCGAACCATCCCGTTCATCTTGTGCGCTCTTTGCCCTTATTGGGTCGGCCCCGTCGCACGACCATCGACGCCATTTTGGAAATCGATGCTGCAGCGTTTGGGACAGAATGGTCTCTCGACACTGCGACATTTGAAGAAGCACTGCGAGCCACACGGCACTGGCGCATCTTTATATCTCGGACAGAAAACCGCATTGACGGTTTTGTCCTTGCCGGCGTAACGCAGTCACACGGATTTATTCAACGCCTTGCCGTACATCCAGATGCACAAAGACGAGGTGTCGCATCGGCACTTCTCTCGGAGGCACTCGGTTGGACGCAGTCACGACGTTGCACCAACACAGTGGTGAACACCGACCACAACAACGAGCCTGCACTTGCCCTGTATCGCAAGTTCGGCTTTGCAACTCTTGACTATGGTCTTTCCGTGCTGGAAAAAACACTGTCATGAAGCGACTCCTGCGACCAGTACTCGCCACGTGCGCACTCGCAACTGCATTGGTTTCGTCTCCTGTGCATGCGGGCCAGAAAGAGATTGACGCAACAGTTCCAGAAATTGGCGTCTTGGCGCAACCCTTCAACATTCTTACTTCCGTGAATGCTCGTTTTGTACTCGACGCAAACGTTCGTAATTCGCTCGACGGCAAAGACACACTTCGATTTCTTCTTCACCGTCGCATTGCTACACGAGATTCATTTGCATCAATTGCAAGAGGTGATGTTGTGCCTGGTGTGAGTGATTCATACTCAGTTGCGATGTCTCGCGTTGGCCGTGATTACGCCGGTCACTTAGAACCAATAGTTCCTATCATCACCACTGACAAAGAAAGTTCTGCATTGTCAATCTCGCAGGACGGTGTGTACCCCATCACTATTCAAATCATGGACTTTCAAACTAAGAAAATACTTTCTTCAGTTCTCACGTTTGTCAACAAACGAACTTTGTCGGCCACTACACAGAACCTTTCCATTAGTCCACTCTTGCGTTTAGCCACATCGGGTTTATTAAAGACAGACGGCATTATCGAATTAGACGACGCAACTCGCGAATCTGTGAAGAGAATGATTACATTTTTAGGTTCGTTTACGAGTGCAGTCACGGTATCAATAAGCCCCCAAATCATTACTGCTTTGGGCGAGTCTGCTCTTCCCACAGACCAACAACTTTTCCTCGATCTCAAAAATCAACTTCGTCGTCGGACAATTACGACCGACACATTTGCGCCATGTGACCCAGCAGAGTTTGCAGGGATGGGATTACGTCAGGAATTCATTTCTCAAATGAAACTCGGAGAAGAAACTCTCAATAGATTTCTGCCGGGAGTCACTATCCAGCGCAATGCTTGGGTTGCGACAGAGCGGCTTGACCCTGATGCTGTTGCTTTGTTACGCGATGCAGGAATTACAAATATTTTGTTGAGTAACAATGCTGATCGTGATGCAACAACGGAACTCCCTGCAAGCATCCTTAGCCATCCGAATGGTGCAGAGAACAAGAACGTCTCAGTTGTTTCACAAGTGTCCAATCTTGTAGGTGCAAGTTCTACTAACAGCACACCCGAGAAAAACGGTTATGCAGTTGCGGCTGAA
>Ga0208592_1000182_pt1 | contig 19367 bp, 14 predicted proteins | sample LakMenE18May10ns_FD_150712 | JGI IMG/M metagenome (GOLD analysis project Ga0208592, IMG submission 150712) | Freshwater microbial communities from Lake Mendota, WI - 18MAY2010 deep hole epilimnion ns (SPAdes) | ecosystem: Environmental > Aquatic > Freshwater > Lentic | place: Lake Mendota...
CAATCGCTCGCATCTTTCACAATCGGCTTTCGTATTTCTTCCTGCGCGGGGGCAAGCTGATCTGGGTCCACATCGCCGACAGCAAGCGCTGCAGCAGTAAATCCATCTTCTACGACATTGTCGCTACTTGTCTCGGTGATGTTTTGTACGCGCACTGCAGGCTGGTCTTCGTTCACCACTTGAACATGCATGACGTATCGAACGAAGTCCTGGGCGATTCCAGTCATCATGGTTCCGAACATTTCGAAACCCTCACGTTGCCATTCAGTGAGCGGGTCTTTTTGACCCATAGCGCGAAGGTTGATGCCTTCTTGCAAATAGTCCATCTCTTCCAAATGCTCGCGCCAACGCTGATCGATGATGCTCAACATGACTTGGCGCTCGATTTGGCGCAACATGTCCGAACCCAATTCTTCTTCACGTTGCTGATAATGCGCATTGGCATCTGCCATTACGAGGTCGTAAATGCCATCCGTGCTGTCGCAAGCAGCGATGCTCTCGGCACTAATTGTTGAGGGCCAATAACTGCTTAACTCAAGCGCAAGTCCGTCTGCATCCCATTCGTCGCTAGCTTCCGAAACACAGTGCGTAGCGATGAGCGAATCAACAGCTTCAGCGAGATATTCCATGGCAGCAGATTTGAGATCTTCACCAGAGAGAATTTGATCACGACGCATGTAAATGACTTTGCGCTGCTCATTCATCACCTCGTCGTACTTCAGCACGTTCTTACGGATTTCGCCGTTGCGCTGTTCAACAGTTGTCTGGGCGCGCTCAATTGCTTTGGTGACCATCTTGGCCTCAATTGCCTCGTCGTCTGGCAACGCTCTGCCCATCACCCAACTAAGTGCTCCAGTGGCAAACAAACGCAACAGTTCATCGTCGAGGCTGAGATAGAAGCGGCTCGCTCCGGGGTCACCCTGACGACCTGCACGACCACGCAACTGATTGTCGATACGACGGCTGTCGTGGCGTTCGGTACCTAAGACATACAAGCCACCAAGAGCACGCACCTTGTCGCCTTCTTCCGTGCATTGTTTTTTCTGCAAAGGAAGTAATTCGTCGTATCGCTTCAGAGCATTGCTGCGCTCAGCCTGAAACTCTTCAGGCATCTGCTCAATTGGTACTGGCAGAGCAAATTCATCAACTAGCGACTCGGGAGAGAAACCTTCGGAGAGCACTTGTTGACGCGTCAAGAGTTCTGGGTTGCCACCCAACAGAATGTCAACACCACGACCAGCCATGTTGGTAGCAACCGTGACGGCTTTTAGGCGGCCGGCCTGAGCAACAATTTGTGCTTCACGTGTGTGCTGCTTTGCGTTCAGAACTTCATGCTGAATTCCGCGCTTAATGAGTTCCCGAGACAAGTGCTCGCTCTTCTCAACACTGATAGTTCCCACCAAGATGGGTTGTCCGAGCGCATTACGTGCAGCAATATCTTCTACGACAGCGCGGAACTTGGAGTCTTCAGATTTATAGATGAGATCTGCTGCATCATCGCGAACAACATTGCGGTTAGTAGGAATTGGCACTACTTGGAGGCCGTATGTGTTCACCAATTCGGCAGCTTCAGTTTGCGCGGTTCCGGTCATTCCCGACAATTTGTCGTACATACGGAAATAGTTCTGCAATGTGATGGTTGCCAACGTTTGGTTTTCTTCGTTAATACGAAGACCTTCTTTTGCTTCTACAGCCTGGTGAATACCCTCACTCCAACGGCGACCTTCCAGAATGCGTCCAGTGAATTCATCGACAATCTTCACTTCGCCGCCATCAACGATGTAGTCCTTGTCGCGGCGATACAACTCTTTTGCCTTTAGAGCAACAGCGAGTTGGTGCACCAAGTTCTGCTGAATTGCGTCGTACAAGTTGTCGACGCCGAGGCTTTCTTCAACTTTTTCGATGCCAGATTCTGTTGGAACGACGATCTTCTTGTCTTCTTCGACTTCGTAGTCTGTTTCGCGGACAAGCGTGCGAACGATAGACGCAAACTTGTAATACATAGCTGCAGCGTCGGCAATACGGCCAGAAATAATGAGCGGTGTTCGGGCTTCGTCAATGAGAATGCTGTCAACTTCGTCGACAATTGCAAAGTTATGACCACGTTGCACTTTGTCGTCTAGCGATGCCGCCATGTTGTCGCGAAGGTAATCAAAACCAAACTCATTGTTCGTTCCATAAGTGATGTCGCAGGCATAGTCCTGGCGTTTCTCGGCAGGTGATTCACGGAAACCTGGGATAACAAGACCGACATTCAGACCCATGAATTTATGGATACGACCCATCCACTCGGCATGAAAACGAGCTAGATAGTCGTTAACGGTGATGACGTGAACGCCTTTGCCCGACAGTCCGTTGAGATACGCAGGCAAGGTAGACACCAACGTCTTTCCTTCACCGGTTTTCATTTCGGCTACCCAGCCAAAGTGCAACGCTGCTCCACCCATGATCTGCACATCAAAGTGGCGTTGGCCGATGACACGATCAGATGCTTCACGCATAACGGCAAATGCTTCAACGAGAAGGTCATCTAATTCTTCGCCACGATCCAGACGTGAACGAAACTCGGCGGTCTTGCCTCGAAGGGCCTCGTCTGACAATGCAGACATGGCCTGAGCGAGGGCATTGATATCGGGAACCAGGCCTTGCAGAGCTTTCACTCGCTTGCCGTCTCCCGCCCTCAGGACGCGATCAAGAACTTTCATGCAGGTTCTGAGCCTACCTGCGAGCCTCCCATCACCCAGTTCGCTTCACTTGGCCAAAACAGGCAAGAATCGCCCATTATGAGCACACGTGAAGTAGATGTCGTCATTTTTGACTTGGGTGGCGTGATTATGGCCAATGGTGGTCCTCGCGACTTCACGCGGCGTTACCCAGACCATGACCCAGCAGTGGTGGCCGAAATAGTGATGGGACCCCATCACCTCGACACCGACCATCAATGGCACCGAGTGGAACGCGGTGAAATCACTTTTGCCGAGTGCCGAGCAATCACAAAAGAAAAGATGGATGCTGCCGGAATCGTGGCGAGCGTGCCCGCAGAGCAACCCACGTCAGGGGCTTCCTCTGCATTCAATTTTCAACTGAACAAGGACATGGTTGCGTTCATCCATGATCTGAAGTCGGCTGGAATCCCCATCGGAATCCTCACAAACAATGTGAAGGAATTCCGCGAATGGTGGTGGCCACTCATGGACTTCGCCGCCATCTTTGACACCATCGTTGATAGTCACGAAGTCGGTATGCGCAAACCGAACCCCGCCATCTATCAACTCACTATGGATCGTTTAGGCGCCACCGCGACCCGAACGGCATTTCTTGATGACCTAGAGGCCAATGTTGAAGCCGCCAATGCCCTCGGCATGCATGGCATCCACGTAGAAGAGGACTCCTCCGGCGCCATTTCGCGCGCCCGTGCACTCACAGGGTTATAACCCAATACCCGCCTAGTCGACCTCACATTTCCATAGGGGTCGCTTATAGAAATTAGGCACGCTGTTATGGTTTCGGTGTGAAACGACGCTATTCAGCAAGTGTGCTTGACCCCGAAGGAATCAGCCATGTTTCGGTGATCACTCGGGCGCAACGCGCGGGGAGATCACGCAACACCAACATCACTGTGCGTTCTCGAATTGACCGTCCATCACACTCTCCACTTTTCTTGTCGTTTCACGTGCGAGGCGAACGAGTCTCAAGTTCCTCCGTCGCACTCGAAGTTGATTCCCTCTCGCCTACTTTGCACAAAGTAACTGTGGAGCTTGCTCGGTCTCAGAAGTGGATTCACACCTCATTTACAGTCACTCGTGCGTACGACATTCGCCAACCACTATTGCAAATAAAGATTTCTGGTCAAGAAGTAGAAGAACAGCCAAGCCATCGTCGAGCTTCACTCCTAATTTCAGGAATTGCCGCAGCAGGGATGCTCGTCTTCGGATCACTATTTGTACAAAGCAGAGCAAACGACCGCACTGTCACTGCAGCAATCGTTACAACCACAACTGTTACAACAATCGCATCAGCACCTGAACTTCCACAGTCAAACATTGCGAACGGCCATGCACTTCCTCCTTACTCAAATTTTCCTGAATTGATGCAAGGTGCTGATGATGCGCTATTGGGTGACGTACCTGATGACGGTCAAACCTGGTTAGTCATCCCTCGCCTGTATCTCAGGATTCCCGTGGTGAAAGGAACAGACAACCCTGACCTTGATTTAGGAGCGGGTTGGTATCCATCGACAGATTCACCAGGAACTTCCGGAAATGTTGGACTTGCGGGACACCGCACGACCACACCGGCCCCGTTCTTCTTTCTTGACAAATTGGAAGTGAATGATTCGATTTATCTAGTGGTCAAAGACAAACTGTTTCGTTATCTCGTCATAGCAGCCGACGATGGTGTGGCATACAAGATCGTTCAGCCCGCCGATATATCTGTCATCAGACGTTTAGCTTTTGATGCCATCACTCTTACAACTTGTACTCCCATTGGTAGCGATGCCGAGCGACTCATTGTTCATGCCAAATTGTCGAACTCTCAAACCTTTAGTAGAAAGCAATCACAATGACAAAAGAAATAGATTCCACCAACAACGCTGACGAAATAGCACACACTGCAATCATCTCGCGGATGAGCACCCCGCATCGTAAAATTGTTTTTCCAAGCATTCGGCCGCGATTCGGCCGATACAAAGCCTCAAAAGTGGAACAAGCATTTCGAGAAGTATCAGTACAAGTTGACGACCTACAAAACGAAATCACACAAGAGGTACTCCAAATACTCTCCACCATCATCACTGAGGTGCATCGCGAGACCCAGCGAGTACGAGAGGCAGCAGAACTAGACGAACTCAAGATGCGTCAACAGTTGCAGCAGGACCGTGACTTGCTTGAACAACAGCGTCAAGCAACTATGGAAATGACCAAGAACGAAGCTCGGTCCATCATGAATGCTGCTCAGCAAGAATCTGACAAAGTCGACAAGAAAATAGACGAACTTCGCAAGATGCTGGCTGAGGTGAGTTCATTCATTGAGGACAATCCGGCCACCAATTCATAACGCAGCAGAAGGCGCAATACAGAGCACAGAACGTGCGCCACTCAAGACCAGAGCCTGAGCAGATGCATGAAAAGTTGACCCCGTTGTCACCACATCGTCGATAACAACTACGTCACGAAATCGACCCAAAGGTCGAGCCATAAACAATGGTTGCCGCAATCGTTCATCCCTTGATGCGCCGGTTTGAGATTCGGTGTTTATGCGCCGCAAATACTTTCTGATTGGTAATCCTGTTAGCCCCGCAACATGACGTGCAATAAGTTCGGCATGATCCATTCCTCGGTCACGAATGTGTCTTCTATTTGTAGCCGCCCATGTCAATACATCTGCATGTGAGAATTGTGCGATGACTGGTGCCACAATGCTCGCTAAGTCAAAAGCATGTTTTCTTTCATGGCCGTATTTCAACTGCAACACATGACTGCGCACGTGATCCTCATGACGAGCAACTCCAATTATTGTGACCGTTACCAATGCACCCGTCGGTGATGGCATCTGTTCAGTACGATGTAATTCCATGAGCCACACTCCGTTTCCTCCATTGCGGGAGAACTTCTTTGAAAGACTCCTTCGATGTGTGGCTGGCTTGGCCTGTTTTGGTACCGGAATTGCTTTCTTTGTGCGATCAGAGCTTGGCGTTCCACCATGGGATGTTTTCCATCAAGGAGTTTCACAGCACACTGGTCTTGGCCTCGGCACGGTGCTCATCATCGTTGCTTTTGCCGTATTGCTGATGTGGATACCTCTTCGTTTACGACCTGGTCTTGGAACACTACTCAACGCAGTTGAAATAGGCCTCGTGCTAAACCTCACTGAAGGTCTCATCCCTGAAACGAAGAACATTGTCATTCGGATCATCTTTATGTTGCTCGGGTTGACCATCATCGCGGCTGGTTCAGGCTTGTACATCGGTGCCCAATTCGGATCTGGCCCACGAGATGGTCTCATGCTCGGACTCAATAAACGATTTGGTATCAGTGTTCGCCTTGCTCGCACACTGGTGGAGATAACGGTCATGGTGATTGGCATCTTCTTGGGCGGCCACATTGGTCTTGGAACATTTGTTTTTGCATTTGGAATTGGGCCAATGGTGCAAGTTGCACTTCGCACATTCAAAATGTCCCCCACCCAGGAAGATGCAGTCGTCGGAGAAGCATCCGAGCAATAACGGCATAGAAAAAGGGCGCCGGTTTCCCGACGCCCTTTCCCTTTTAGTGACTTAGTAGCGGTAATGCTCTGGCTTGAATGGTCCTGAAGGATTCATGTCCATGTATTCAGCCTGCTCATCGGTGAGCTGCGTCAACTTCACACCCAATGCGTCAAGGTGTGCGAATGCAACCTTTTCGTCGAGGTGTTTTGGCAACACGTACACGCCCAGTGGGTATGCCGCAAGGTTTGTGAACAGTTCAATCTGAGCAATCACTTGGTTACTGAATGAACAGCTCATTACAAAACTTGGGTGTCCGGTTGCACAACCAAGGTTTACTAAGCGACCTTCAGCCAGAACAATCACAGCGTGACCGTCTGGGAATGTCCACAAGTCTGTTCCAGCCTTCAACTCGTCACGGCTCGCGCCACTTCGAGCAAGACCAGCCATGTCGATTTCGTTGTCAAAGTGGCCAATGTTGCACACAATCGCATTGTGCTTCATGCCAGCCATGTGCTCTGCGGTAATGATTGCTTCGTTGCCAGTTGCAGTTACAAAAATATCTGCTTCACCGAGCGCTGACTCGATTGTGTTGACTTCGTAGCCCTCCATTGCCGCCTGCAATGCGTTAATTGGGTCGATCTCAGTAACGATGACTCGTGCACCTTGGCCACGAAGGCTCTGCGCACAACCCTTACCAACATCGCCGTAGCCACAGACAACTGCAAGCTTTCCAGCAATCATCACGTCGGTTGCACGGTTGATTGCATCGATGAGCGAATGGCGACATCCGTACAAGTTGTCGAACTTGCTCTTGGTCACACTGTCGTTCACGTTGATAGCTGGGAACAACAATTCGTTCTTCTCTGCCATCTTGTACAAGCGCTTTACGCCAGTTGTGGTCTCTTCGGTAACACCTTTGATGGATGCTGCCATACGTGTCCACTTAGTGGGCTCGGTCTTCAATGAACGCTGCAAGAGTCCAAGCACGAGCGCAAGCTCTGGGTTTGATGCCGATGTTGGATCTGGCACCGCGCCAGCCTTTTCGTATTCAACGCCCTTGTGCACCAACAACGTGGCATCGCCACCGTCGTCAAGAATCATGTTCGGCAGGTCGCCATCTGGCCATGTCATCATCTGTTCTGTGCAGAACCAATACTCTTCGAGCGTTTCGCCCTTCCAAGCAAAGACAGGAACACCTTGTGGGTTTTCTTGCGTACCGTTTGGTCCGACAACAACCGCAGCTGCAGCGTGATCTTGGGTAGAGAAAATGTTGCAACTTGCCCAACGCACTTCTGCACCCAACTCAACGAGGGTCTCAATGAGAACTGCAGTTTGGATGGTCATGTGAAGTGAGCCAGAAATGCGAGCGCCCTTCAAAGGCTTTGAAGGTCCGAACTCTTTGCGCAACCAGCGAAGGCCGGGCATTTCATGTTCAGCAAGATGGATTTCCTTGCGACCAAAAGGCGCAAGGCTGAGGTCGGCGACGCGATAATCGCGACGTTCGGCGAGAGAGGACATGGGGACTCCTTGAAATGAGTGGTAATGAATCCTGGCTGGGGCCAACTGGCTCCGCTCTAATCAGCCGGACTCTCTCAGTGTAGCGATGGCTACGCAGTGAAAGTGGGTTTGATGCCCTGGGCTGCAATAACAGCCTCTAAACGGGCGTGATCGGCGTCTGACACCTGAGTGGATTCTTGAATCAACATGACTGGAATGCCGTCAATAACTGCGTATGAGCGATGCAAGCGCGGGTTGTACAGAAGAGATTCGGACTCAACAAAAAACAGTGGTCCTTTGTCTTCTGGACACGCAAGGATGTTGAGGAGGGATTGATCAAGGCTCATATAGATATCTTTCCAGTTTTACACCGAAGTCACAAGCGAGAGAACTTCTGCAACGTATGTGTCACAATCGTCTCGCGTCGATGCCTCGAGATTGAGTCGTAGCAGTGGTTCTGTGTTTGACGGACGCAAATTGAACCACCAATCACCGCAGTCCACAGTTAATCCGTCGATCCAGTCTTGAGGGAACTTGGAGTACACCTTGGCCACTTCTGCCATCACGACTTGTGCATCAGACACACTGGTGTTGATCTCGCCACTTGCTTCATAACGCTCAAATGGCTTTCGCAGTTCCGACAATGGTTGTTGTGCTCGCGATAACTCCTGCAACATAAACATCGTGGCGATGATGCCTGAGTCAGCACGGTAGTTATCGAGGAAGTAGTAATGAGCCGAATGCTCTCCACCAAACACCGCACCAGTCTCAGCCATCACTTGTTTGATGTTGCTGTGGCCAACTTTGGTGCGAACGGGTACTCCCCCATTTTCTGTAATTACTTCAGACACTGAACGAGAACATATGAGGTTGTGCAAGACAGTTGCGCCAGGGTTTGCGCGCAATACAGCCGCTGCCAAGATCGCAGTAGTCGTAGAACCCGACACCCCGCGCCCTTGTTCATCAACCACAAACACTCGGTCTGCATCACCATCAAATGCCAAACCAATGTCGAACCCGCCGCTGATAACTCGCGCTTGAAGATCGCGTTGATTCGCTGGCTGAATGGGATCGGCAGGATGATTCGGAAAACTGCCGTCGAGTTCTGGGTACATCACTTCAAGTTGCATCATTGGCAAACGGTCAAATACGACAGGAACGATGAGTCCGCCCATGCCGTTTGCAGTATCAGCCACAACTTTCATCGGAATCAACGAATCAACATCAATGAATGACACGACATGATCTGCAAAGTCATTCAACATGTCACGTTCTGCAATTGTCCCGAATGCAGCAACGTCAGCAGGCCCACGCCCAGCCAATACTTCTTTAGCGCCATCGCGAATAGTGGCAAGTCCGGTGTCAATACCAACCGGTCTTGCGCCAGAAAGACAGAACTTGATGCCGTTGTATTCAGCCGGATTGTGAGAGGCAGTAAACATTGCTCCGGGAGCATCCAACGAACCAGCAGCGAAATACACAAGATCCGTACTTGCTAATCCAAGGTTCACAACATTGACGCCACGAGAAATCACGCCGCGTGAAAAAGACTCGGCAAGAGATTCGCCAGTAACACGCATATCGCGGCCCACAAGAACCATGGGAGCCTTCACAAAATCCGCAAAGGCAACGCCCAATGCATAAGCAACATCGTCGTTCATTTCATCGGGTGTGGTTCCTCGAATGTCATACGCCTTGACAATGCGGTCAAGTACTGAAGGGTCTGTACTCATCGTTAAACGAGGTTATCGGAGTCGTCGTCTTTGTCAGATGAATTATCAGAAAGCTCGCTTATTACAGGAGAAATAGCAACGCCATAACGGAATCTGCGGCGATACATGAACACTGCCATCACAATGCCAATCAACGTAAGAACATATGCAGAGCTGTCGAGGCGAGTTGCTTCATACGACAAGGTGACATTTTTTGATGTGGGGATAACAACCATCATGTTTGGTGCTGCGCGATACACCCCACTTGCGCCAGATGCTTTCCAATTGGGAAAGTAACTCACTTTGACGAGAACTGGCACACCAATCTTGTCGACTGTAAATGAAATCGATTCAGTTCCCTTTTTCACATTAGAGACCGTGACTGGCTCAAGATCGCGAGCCGTATACGCCGTAGCCGGAGATGCAGTCACAATGTCTACTTGGCGTCCAGACTCTCCTGGTTCACCAATTGTTCGTGTTGTATCTGGAATGACATCAATGCGCTGCCATTCGTCAGGGCCGTGGTCTACCAGCAATGCAGACCATTCATCGTTGTGCTGGAAATACGACGTACCTACTTCGAGCCATCGTTCACGACGGTCGCCGGGACGTTCGTTAACGACAACAGGCTCAACCGACAACGGCTCAACCAATGTTGTGTCTTGAATCTCATACACATGCCATGGACCAGATGTTGCGACCTTCGCCAGTTCAGGCAAAACATCTGCCTTAGAAATTGCTTCAGGCGTCAGAGCCATGTAGTAGCGCACACCCAGCATGCGCATATAGGCAACGCCTTTCACTGGGTCGTTATTGTCGTATCGCAATTCTCGCACTGGGTTACTGCTTTGTTTAGACAATGCTGCAGCGGTGATGAAGTGATACGGAGTAGTTCCTGACGCTTCGAAATACAAACCTTCCATTGAACCAATGCAGCCATGCGTCCAATACGGAAGCAGCATTAGAGCCATCGTCGTGCCGTATTTGTTCAGGTCTGAGTTATTTTCCCAAATGGATTGACCACAACCGTGTTGAGGATCTTTCCCAAGAGCATCCATGGTGTCGAGGAGCCCGCGATATTCGCCGTATGACGACTTGCCTTCATACCCTTCGAAGTTCCAACGCGCCCAACCATCTGAGAATGCGCGTGCAGAAGAAAACTGCAACGGTCCCCACGAATACTTTGTTCCCGTCGCAGAGTTAGTCAATTCCCCACCGGGCAACGTGTGATAGCGAGCCCCGAGAACGACGAGACACAAAAGTGTGGTTACCCACAGAAGAGACGTAGACACATTTGTACTCGCAGGGCGTGGAATTTGACCAGGCGACTTTTGTAAAGCAATTGATTGCCGAAGGAAAAGCCCCAGCTCATATACGCCGATTGCGGCGAGCATGTATCGCAGCAAATAAATGAAAGGCAAGATGCGTGGATTCCAGAGTAAACCAATTACCGGAAGTCCACCCTGAGCCACTTTGACACCAATCATCAAAATGATCGTGTAAGTGCCCATCCAGATTCCAAAAAACCTCTTCTTCGCAATAGAGGCAACAAACCCCACGATGGATAGCGATACAAGAAGAATGTCTAATGATGTAACCAATGGGAAATACATGTCCCACATCGTTGTGAAGCTGCCGCCGCCTGGTTCAGATCCGTATTTCATATCGGTCATGAACGAATGACCGCCCAGGAACGGAACAACCCAGAATGCGGATAGCAAGAACGCTGCCAACAATGTGGTGAATGCATAACGAAAACGCTGTTTGTCTATGCGTAGAAGGAACATCACTACTGCTCCACCAAAGACGAATATGAGCACAATGCCATGGCTTAAGGCAGATAATGCAATAAACACTGCGGCCCATACGCGATGTTTTCCATCATCTAGACCTCGAGCAAAGAATCCAAAAGCAACCATTGACAATGCAAGAGCAATGGAGTGCGAGAACTCACCCGCCATTGTTGAGGCGATGTTTCCTCCGTAGATGGTGAAGCTCTCATCAAAAATGAACATGGTGGCACCGACGACCATCAACTCAGGCAATGGGTACAACAATTTCGCAACGCGAGCCATGACGTAAACGCACACTGGAAATGCAACTAACCCAGCAACAACAATCAACTTAAACGCGATGCCGTAGGGCAAAACAAGATCGAGAAGAACTATGGCGAGCGCTGGGACCACCATGTAAAAGCGGTACGCCGGTAAGCCGGAATACCAATCCATGCTCCAGCCAGTGAGTCTCCAATGGGGCAACAGAACATCTCGCAAATACGCAGGCCCCCAAACATGCGCACCCATGTCGCCACCCGTAGGCGTGTTGTTTCGCAAAATTAGATTCGGATGCAGCACTGACAAGATCAGCAACGTTGCACCCAACACGACAGCCGTAGTGCTCATGGCTTTTAATGTGGCAGTCCACTCTTCACGTTGCGAGATCTTCTCTTCGTCTCGCACATCAAGTTCTTCTAAATCGTCATTTTTCATTTTCTTACACCAGTGCTACAAGCAGAAGGCCTGCCACGTTGAATGCCATATGGGTAGCAATGGGGAGTCCCAATCTTCCAGATTTTTTCCGCAACAGTCCGAGAACTAGTGCAAACGCAAAAAGCCCCGGGATTTCTACTGGAGAGAAATGTACAAGAGCAAAGATTGCAGCTGTTGTCACTAGGCCAGGGAAAGCACCCAAAAGCGCCGTTGCACCGTTCTGCAGCACCCCGCGGTACAGAATTTCCTCTGCAATCGGTGCACCAACAACTACAACAAGTACCAATACAACAATCCACAAACCCTGCGCCTGATCAGTCAACTCTGTAGCTCGCCGTGACACTTCATCAAACGAGAAGGCATCAGGAAACAATTGAGCAAATGGCCATGTCACAACATTTACAAGCACGAACTGCGATGCGAGACCAACAGGTATTCCAACGAGCCAGTCACGCCTGGTGATTGACAAGCCGAAACCATCTCGCAATGTGGTGTTATTGGCGACACAAAACCGATGTGCAACCACACAAAACACTGCCCACATACAAAAGGCGCTGGCTGCCATTGTTGAAGTGCGCACGACAGAATCCGTTGATGCGTCAGGCTGTAGCGCTACGTACACGAGCGAGGAGACAAGATTTCCAAAGATGAAGGCCGTTACCCAGTAGCCAAGGGCTCGCTTTTGAGGCTGAAGACCACTGGTCTCAGTTGACATGTGATTATCCGGCGAGGCGGCCAGGGTTGTACACATGCACCCGCTGGCGACGATCCTCGAGATGCCAGCCAGATGGAGCAGTCGTGCGATTGGCGTGTTGATCACACAAATCGTATGAATGTGGGTCACGCTCGGGACTCAGATTGTCTAGCCAGACAAGGGAACGGGCATATTGATAGGTAAGAGTCACTGTTGCCACGTGGACGCATCCCTGTCGAGTGCACTGTCTTGCCATACAGGTAACGGTAGTCACATAGCCGACCATTTTCGGCGACCCCGCAGAGACACTCGTTCACCCCAGCCGTAGCATGGGTGGATTATGAGCGATATGCCGCCACCACCGCCACCACGTAACCCACAATCACGAAACCCCATCAAGGGTCTGCGCGACCAAAAGCCAAATGCCGACGGAAAGCCAGCGATGCCAAAGTGGGCCATCTGGGCCATCATCGGCGCGGTTGTAGTTCTGGCATTTGGAAGCCAACTGTTCACACAACCAACTGGCGAGAAACTCAGCTACACAGAATTCTTGGCTCAAGTGCGCAATGGCGATGTCAGCGAAGTCACCATCAATAACTCCACCAACATCATCTCCGGCGTGCTCGACAATGGTTCGAAGTTCACCACTACTGGCGCAAACACCCTCAGTGACGCTGACGAGTCTCTCCTTAAAGAAATGGGAGTGAACTACGACTACAACACTCCACAAGCGAACTGGATCACCAGCATTCTTCCCATCATCTTGCCGTTCCTTCTTGTTGTCGGATTCTTCATGTGGATGCAACGTCGCGCCATGGGCCAAGCCGGAAGCATCATGTCTGTTGGCCGGAGCAAGGCCAAGGCCTACCAAGCCGACAAACCGTCCACCACGTTCGCCGATGTTGCTGGTTATGACGGTGTCAAACTTGAAATCAAGGAAGTTGTTGACTTTCTTCGCATGCCAGATCGATTCAAAGAAATCGGTGCACGTGTACCAAAGGGAATGTTGCTCGTTGGTCCTCCGGGAACTGGTAAGACCCTTTTTGCTCGTGCCGTCGCCGGCGAAGCCGGAGTCGGATTCTTGTCCGTTACAGGTTCTGACTTCATGGAAATGTTTGTTGGCGTAGGTGCTAGTCGTGTGCGGGACTTGTTCTTGCAAGCGCGCAAGATGGGTAAAGCAATCATCTTCATCGACGAAATTGATTCCATTGGTCGTAAGCGCGGTGCAGGTCTGGGTGGCGGTCACGACGAACGCGAACAAACACTCAACCAGTTACTTGCCGAGATGGATGGTTTTGAAACCTCTGAAGGCATTGTGATCCTCGCTGCCACTAACCGACCAGACATCCTCGATCCTGCTCTCTTGCGTCCAGGTCGATTTGACCGTCAGATAGTTGTGCCACTTCCTGAATTCGAAGAACGTCTTGCCATTTTGAAAGTGCACTCACGCGATAAGCGCATGGGAACCGATGTCGACCTTGAAACCATGGCTCGTGCAACTCCAGGTATGAGTGGTGCCGACCTTGCCAATCTTGTAAACGAATCAGCATTGTTTGCCGTACGTCGCGGTTCATTGAACATCGAACGAATCGACTTTGAGAACGCACGTGACCGAGTAGTTATGGGTGCTCGTCGCGAAAGTCTGGTTCTCAACGCCGAAGAAAAGCGAGCAACAGCTTTCCACGAAGGCGGCCATGCTGTTCTTGCAACAGTTCTTCCTCATTCAGATCCACTACACAAAGTCACCATCCTTCCTCGCGGTATGGCACTCGGTGTTACATGGTCATTGCCTGAAGAACGTCACACATATTCACGCGAATACTTTGAAGACCTCATCTGTAAAGCAATGGGTGGCCGCGTTGCCGAGAAGATTGTTTTCGGACAACTCAATAGCGGTGCGGCAAACGATCTTGAACAGGCCACTTCTATTGCACGCCGCATGGTGCGCGAGTGGGGCATGTCCGACAAAGTTGGTCCAATGGCATGGAACGGACAACAGCAAGTGTTCCTTGGCGAAGACCTCATGACAAGCGGTCGTGAGTACTCCGACTCAACTGCACAATTACTTGACGAAGAAGTGTCACGCATTCTGCTGGAGCAAGAACAACGAGCTCACGAATACCTCACGAAGCATCGCAAGGGCCTAGAACTTGTTGCCGAGGCATTGCTTCGCGATGAAACGATTGACGGTCCAACGGTCGGCAAACTTGTTCAAGAGTCTCTTGGCACTGCCGTTGAAAGCGAATTGCCAACTGCGTAATTACGGATGATCGTGCTGACTACACGAATCAGGTACTGAACCTGGATCCCTGCACTCAGCCATCGCAGCCCACATATCTTGAGCCTTCATCGGCCCTAAGAAACCCTTCAGCACTACCCCGTCGTGGTTGGCCATCACCAAAGTAGGCACTGCCTCAATGTTGTACTTCTTGTGCAGTGCAGGGTGCTCAGTGAAGTCCACACGCTGTACCGCCACATCGTGCGATGAAAGAACGCTCGCCTTGGTGGCAACGTCTGCACAAGTTCCACATGTGGCCGATGTGAACACCACCACCAACCATGGCGTTGCAGATGATTCAAAATCAGATCGATCCAATTGCGAAGGAATCTCGAAACTTGCTTGCGTAGGTGCATCGGGTTGTCGTCGGCGAAGAACATAAGCCACACAAAAAGCGACAGCGATACAGACACCCAGTAATGCAAGTCGCGTCATCATTTTGAGATCACCGGAAGCGCACCAACAATTCCGAACCCCACCAATCCATGACCACGGTAGGTACGACGCTGTACAACGAGTGGAACAGTCGACCTGATGACTACTTCACCATCGTTTACGCCCGCTGGAACATCAAGGCTGATACGCGCAGCTGCGCCGATTGGCACATCGATGAGTTGAGGAAGATCTACGACGCCACCAGGACCAACAGCCGACACTGTGTACGTGCCATCTTGCGCCGTGGTGTTCACAAGTGACAACGCATTACGAGCTCCGTTAGAAAGGCCGCTCGGTATTCGCCATTCCTGTGTCGCCAATGCCGCTGGGACACCGTTTGTGATTGCAGTAAAAGAACTGCCGCCCGTGATCTGGCTAAGAACATGTTCAACAACTACTGGCACCTTGCCAATCGACGAAACGACCATTGCGTGTTCACCTTTTGGAAGATCCGCAAGGTCATCAGTGTTTATCAGCAACACCGAGCCAGCAGGAATGTCGACAGTTGCCGACGGCGCTGCAGCGGAAGCATTTTCATCAATGATTGTGCCGTTCGTGATTCCTTCACCAAAAAATGAAACGTTCACTTGCGCCAATGAGGCAGACGGATTGAAAACAACCAGACGTTCCGATACCTGAGGCCCTGTTCGACCAGCAGCAAACCACCATTCGTTTAAGGCAACTGGAATACCAATAGTGGTGGAATATCCCAAGCGGCCACCGCCCAAATAATGCTGCATACGCGAAGCAATGATTTGTCCGGTCGTTGCTTTCACCTCTAGTGCGATGCTTGATTCATCCGTTGCACCAAACTCTGCCAAGGACAAACTGCGAGATGTACGGGAACCAAGAATGAGTCCCTGCAATCCTGTCGGGCTTCGCTTTCCTTCTTTGGTGACGTAGGCAACATTTACTACGGCACTCTCCGGATAGGGATTAGTCAGCACGAGACGCTGCGATGAACCTTGAGCCGTAAATCCATCGGCGAAGTACCAAGTGGAAGATGTTTGCGATACACACTGAGACGTCACGTCACCGGCGGCATAAATCAATTGTTGTTCCACTGTTCCCACAGCGCCGATGATCTCAACTACTGGAACAATGACACCAACGGTTCTCCCCCGAAGGATCTCAACTTCTGCATGATTACGAGCAGGTACTTCAACTGTCTGGGTCTCCATGGGCGAGTTACTGAGGAAGCTCACTGCAGCCGTAATTGCTGTGTCACTCGGATTGGAAATAAACACCGACGCACTATCGAGACCATCGCCCGCTGCTGCACCTGGGCAGAACCACGAACTACTAATGCGGTTGCTCTTTATGGAGTGAGGAAAGCCCGCCATGGAAACGATTCCTCTAGAAGCACCCTCGCTCACTTCTGTTTGACGTTGATCGATGTATACAACTCCACCCATCACAACCACTATGAGAAAAATAGAAATTGCACGCCGAATGATGTTCATTGCACTACTCCATTATTCATATGGATGACTGCACCCTCGGCACCTAGTTGCGCCGACACCTCTGAAGGTTTCTTCTTTCGCCTACGCGAGACCGCGATAAAAGCAACAATGCACCAAGCAACAAATTGCAACAGCACGACACACGTATGCAGAAGAGAAGCAGAGAAACTCATCTCCAATTTTCCAGGCGACGAGATGTCGTACGCATTCGTCAATCCGAAAGCTGGTCGAGCCGGAACATCTACCCCATCTAACAACACTTCCCATCGCGACGTGAAAGGAACAGACAGATGCACCGTGCCTGCGACAACATCAGCTTGTATTGCAGATTCAGGACGCAATGCTGAAGGTAACGCTGTAGCGCCCGCAATATCTGTTGCAATCATGGACGATGCGCCAGCAAGTGTGCTGCTCTGCGCACCAGCAGCCGTCAACTGTGACCGCACTGGCACCCAAGTGGTGTTTTCAAAAATCACTACGTCTGACGATGCATATCGCCGACGAAGGTCGAGCTGTCGAGACAGTGACTCAACAAGCCCTCGAGGAGCAGCAATTGTGTGCGAACGGGTGGATTGCCCCCCATCAATGATCGGAACAACAATGAATCGAACGGACAATGGCGCGAGTAATCGACCGGCGCGCGATGTTTGTCCGCGCACAAATCCGTACATTGCGTCCACCGCATTGTCACGCAAACGAGTCGGTGGAGTTTCCCAGCTCTCTTCTGCTGAGGGATCTGGCCCGTTGACTACTGAGTACGCAATACCCCATCCAAAGTTCAGAGGCGAACCAGGCAAGACACGCGAGTCTCCAATAAATAGTGTTCTGTATCCACCGTCTGCTTCAGCACTTGGCAACTGAGCCAACAACTGCGGGAGCGATAACGATGGTTGATTCCAAGAACCACCAAGCGTGTTAATGCCCGCCGGAACCATGGCTACTAAAAACGCAATTGCCACAAGTGCGCTTAGTGGCTGGCGCCAACCAAAACGTGCTTTGCGTAAATCGAGTACGAACGATGCGCCCATTGCACCAGCACACACGGAAATTCCAAATGCAACTATGACAAGAAGAATTGCTGGTTCTGGCAAATGCGCAGGAAGCAATAACGCATCGTCAAGTAACGCCAGCAATAAACCAACAGCAACCAATGCTGCTCCGCGTAACGCCCATACAGCACGCGGTCCAGTAACTAAAAAGATTGATCCGAGAACGACGCCATACAACAAGATCGTGACAGACGAAAGCGCAAAACCTCCGACATCGAATTGTGCTAACCCGAACAATCCAAGATTGCGACCAGACTCAACTGGCGCACCAGTGAGCGCTTCCCACCATCCAGAGCGAAGGTACGTTGCCGACCACGGAATGTTCATCGCAATTGCGGCAACGACAATGCCTGCGGTAACTCCCACCCATCGAAGAACCCATTTCGCAGCGACGCCTTGAGTAATGGATACAACAGCAATGACTACCGCGATTACTGGAAGCACTAACAACACTGAAGGTTCAAACGCGGCTACAACTGCCACCACCAAAGTCAAGGAGGCAAACCACCGTCTCCATTGAACAGGCGGCGCTTCAGCCATCACTTCTTTCACCTCGGAGTCATCTATGTCTGCATGACCAACAAGCATTCGTCCGAGGTGCACTATCCACGGAACCGTGGCATAGAGCAACAGTGCTCCCCATCGCCCCGAAGCAATTGATGCATAGGGCAAAGGAACTGCGGCGTACGCAACTGTCGACGAAATTCGGCCGGCGCGAGTACCCAGCACCGAAGCAAACCTCCACACACCGAGCCACCCAATGACAGGCAGTAAACACACAGACAATGTGTGTAGTAACCCCATGTTGCCAAGCGTTGTGATGGCACCGGTGGCAACGAGCGCGATCCCCGTTGGCAAAGCAGACACTTGACCAAACCCTGCACCCCACCAGCCTGATGCATACGAAGCAACAAGCTCACGTGCAGATCCTCTAAACGGTGCAAACTGCCCAACGGATACAACGCCATTCACAAATAGCGAGCGTGATCCAATAACAAACAAAAGTAGTAGCGAAATCCACATCACATACGAGCTGCGTGGTGGCGCTTCATGTACAACGCCAGATGCCTGAGATTGTGAAATTCCTGCTCGTCGCGCTTTGCGTCGCACATACGCCGTGACATACGAACTTCCACTTAACTGCAAAGCACGAATTTCACTTCCGTCCACTTCACGATGTTCTGAGAGTTCATCGCGGCGGCGGCGAATATCGCCCAGTCCAAATGGAAGTGACCACATTGCTCGAACTTCAATGAGCGCCTGAGAAGTACGGCCAGTGACGAGAAGCAAGACAACACGAACAATCGTCAATAGATACATCTGCATCACAGTGAACGGGACCTGCGAAATGGAGGATAACGCGACCACTGATTGGACTCGCACAATCTCGGCTTCGAGATTCGAATCTGTCACCAGGTCACTAGCCAACGACATGGTTGAGTTTTCTTTGTGGCGCGCGATAGCTGCAGGAACAATCACAACACGAGCACCTGCAGTATGAAGTCGCCAACACAAGTCAAGGTCGGCTCCGCTTGTGGCAAG
>Ga0208592_1000188_pt1 | contig 19261 bp, 21 predicted proteins | sample LakMenE18May10ns_FD_150712 | JGI IMG/M metagenome (GOLD analysis project Ga0208592, IMG submission 150712) | Freshwater microbial communities from Lake Mendota, WI - 18MAY2010 deep hole epilimnion ns (SPAdes) | ecosystem: Environmental > Aquatic > Freshwater > Lentic | place: Lake Mendota...
TAAACGAAGTATTTTCTCTCAAGGACATGAGCGTCTCGTACGGCAAGAACCTTGCTGTTGCTGATGTCAACCTGCCGATCTACCAGAACGAGATCACTGCCCTGATTGGACCTTCCGGTTGCGGTAAGTCCACAGTGCTTCGAAGCCTGAACCGCATGAATGACCTGATTCCAGGAGCTAAGGTTTCTGGAGAGGTGCTTTATCACGGGCAGGACATGTACGGACCTGATGTAGACCCAGTGCAGGTTAGAAAGCTTGTCGGGATGGTGTTCCAGAAGCCAAACCCTTTCCCAAAGTCAATTTACGACAACATCGCATTCGGTCCTCAGACTCTTGGCATGAAGGGCAACATGGACGAAATCGTCGAGAGCGCTCTTAAGTCGGCTTCACTCTGGGAAGACGTGAAAGATCGATTGAAAGACAACGCGTTTGGCATGTCCGGTGGACAGCAGCAGCGCCTTTGTATTGCAAGAGCTATCGCCGTGAAGCCAGATGTTATTTTGATGGACGAGCCGTGCTCCGCACTTGACCCAATCTCCACCTTCAAGATTGAAGACTTAATGTTTGAGCTAAAGAAGGACTACACAATTGTTATTGTGACTCACAACATGCAACAAGCGGCTCGAGTAGCGGATAGAACAGCATTCTTCACAGTAGATACCTCTCGTGGAGAAGGTTCTCGGGTTGGAACTTTGGTTGAGCACGATGTGACCGATGTTATGTTCTCGAGTCCTTCGGACCAACGGACTTTGGATTACGTAACCGGTAAATTCGGCTAGAGCCTTTCGGAAAGACTTTGGTGCTCAACAGCAACAAGTCTTGGTTTTTTTCCAGAGGTAGTTAGATGTAGCACCACAAACTCTGCAGGCTTCAGGGTTTTCGCTTCCAAGATTAACTTAGCTAGAGCTGGCTCGGCGTAACTTGCAAGAACTTCTGTAATTGTTGGAAGAGTTGGTCTGTGGGTGCAGAGTACAGATGATCTAGCGTCAGCAAATAGCTGCTTTGCTACCTTGGTTGTTCTTGCAGGACCCTTGGCGTTCCCCATCTCAGAAAGCTCACCTCTTTCGATGAGCTTGTATTTGTGGGCTTTGGCATATGGGCTGATGGTGTCCCGGCAACGCCGCCATGGGCTAGTAAAAACTCGTTTTGGGCCGTAAGCGCTGAGAAGCCGGATTAGCTCTTTGGCCTGTTTCTTGCCGTCTGGAAGCAGCGGTCTCTTGCCATCCTCGCCCACGTAGTCAGCCCTGGGGGTAGCGGCAGCATGCCTGAGAATAATAAGCGGCTTGGTTTTCAGCATTCCGTTTTTTCTTAGATCAATCACCTCTTGGAGAAGCTCGCGATCGTGTTGATAGCTCAGCTTGGCAAAAGCTTGCTCGGCTCCAAGCCACACCACTTCGGCAATTTCATCATTGGCCTTAAATTTCGAAGTAGCTAGTGTCTTATCGCTTACTTTGGCCGCCCAATAGTGAACAACTTTGTTCTTTGACTTATCCAGAGGGTAAGTCATGGTTTCAAGTGGCACACCGAGTTTTATCTTGAGCCCAGTTTCCTCCTTGATTTCTCTTACGGCAGTTTCTGCGAGAGTTTCACCTGGATCAACTTTTCCCTTCGGGAAAGTCCAGTCTTGGTATCTGACTCGATGCACAATCGCCACCAGAAGCTCACGCTTCTCTTCGCGCCAACATACGGCACCTGCGGCAAAGACATCCATCGAATTATTTGCCTTGGCGTTCGGTGATTGTTTGCATTACAGCGTCTTGGAAATCTCTTAGCGGAGCACCAGATTCATCAACGTTTGATCTAATCCAGGAACCATCAGCCACAAGGGTCCAAACCGACATGTCATCACTCATCGCAAGTAAGAACATGGTTTCAACTCTTTCAATGTGTTCTGGTTCAATCAGCCTGACAAGCACCTCAACCCTACGATCTAGGTTTCTGTGCATCATGTCGGCGGATCCAATGTAAACCTTAGCGTCACCACCACCTTGGAAACTGAACACCCGGCTGTGCTCTAGGTATCTACCCAAGATAGATCTAACTTTGATTGTTTCCGACAGACCCTTGACCCCAGGCTTTAGCGCGCACATTCCCCGAACCAGAATTTCAACGGGGACTCCTGCTATCGATGCCCTATAGAGGGAGTCGATGATTCCTTCATCCACTAGAGCATTTACCTTGATCTTGATACCTGATTTCTTTCCAGCAAGGTGATGCTCAATTTCCTGATCAATAAGCTCACTTAGGCCTTCACGAACACCAACCGGGGAAACAAGTAAAGACTTAAAGGTAGCTTCGGGTGCATAACCCGAGAGGTGATTGAACAACTTGGTGAGATCCTCACCGACTTCTTCTCTAGAGGTCAGTAGCCCAAAATCTTCATAAACCCTGGCAGTTTTCGGGTTGTAGTTTCCGGTTCCAATGTGACAGTAGCGAACTAGCTGGCCAGCTTCTTGTCTGATAACTAAGGCCAGCTTGCAGTGGGTTTTTAGACCAACCATTCCGTAAACAACGTGAACCCCGGCCTGCTCTAATTTCCTGGCCCAGGTGATGTTGTTTTGTTCGTCAAAGCGTGCCTTAATCTCAACAAGAGCAAGAACTTGTTTTCCCGCTTGGGCGGCTTGGATTAGTGCATCAACAACAGGCGAGTCTCCAGATGTTCGATAAAGCGTTTGTTTTATTGCTAGCACCTGAGGGTCTTGAGAGGCCTGTTCCAAAAATTCTTGAACGCTAGTTGAGAAAGATTCGTAGGGGTGGTGCACCAAGAGCTCACGCTGTTTCAAGACTTTGAAAATGTCGAGTTCTTCGTCGTCTCGTGGTCGAAGGTACTTATTGGTTACAACTTGATGCTTGGAGTTTCGAAGCTCAGGCCTAGCCAATGATGCGATGTCCTGCAACCCAGTCAAATCAAGCGGTGAGGGGAGCGTGTAAACATCCTGAGTAGATATATCTAGCTCTCGAATCAGTAACTCCAGAACCTGAGGGTTCATGTCATCTGCAATTTCAAGACGGACCGGTGGACCAAATCTTCTTCGAAGAAGCTCTTTTTCAAGCGCCAAAAGAAGATTCTCTCCTTCTTCTTCGTCAACATCCAGGTCTTCGTTTCTGGTAACGCGGAAATTATGGTACTGAACTACTTCCATACCGGGAAACAATAATTGCAGAAATTCGCCTATGACATCTTCTAGCGGTACGTAACGAACTTCCGCTGTGTCTTGTTTTGCAGGGATTAATACAAACCTTGGAAGAAGTGGCGGTACCTTTATCCTTGCAAAGTGCTCAGTTGCACTTCCCGTCTTTTTCAGAACCACTGCTAGGTTCAGCGACAATCCCGAGATGTATGGAAAAGGATGTGCTGGATCAACGGCGAGTGGAGTAAGAACTGGAAAAACGTGATCCTGAAAATACTGCTCTAGCGAAATTTTCTCGTCTGGTCTTAGTTCGCGCCATCGAACTAGGTGGATACCGTTTTTTTCAAGCTCTGGCTCAATGTTCTCGAGAAAGAGTTTTGCGTGCCTGAGTTGGAGCTCATGGGCGGAGGTGGAAATGTTGGTCAGAACTTCTTTTGGGGATAGCCCAGAGGGGCTTCTAACCGCAAGTCCTGTTGCCAATCGACGCTGTAATCCAGCAACGCGAACCATAAAGAATTCATCCATGTTGGAAGCGAAAATACTGAGGTAGTTCACTCGCTCGAGAAGTGGAATCGATTCATCCTCGGCCATTTCAAGGACGCGACGATTGAAAGCTAGCCAGCTAAGCTCGCGGTCTAGGTATCTATCCGGCGCTAAACCATGCGGTGACGTGGGCAGGGTTATTGCCATGGTTTCTTCGGACATAACTCAATATTGACACGAGCAGCTGTCCTGTAGGTTAAATTCTTTTGAACTAAGCTTCCACGAGGTCCAAATCGCTTGGGTTAAAGCGATATCCCACATTTCTGACGGTTGAAATCAACCCCTCTAGCTCACCCAATTTGGCCCGGAGTCTTCGTATGTGGACATCGACCGTCCTACTTCCCCCAAAGTAGTCATAACCCCAAACCTCGCTCAGTAACTGATCTCTTGAGAAGACTCTTCCAGGGTGCTGGGCTAGAAACTTTAGTAGTTCAAACTCTTTATAAGTTAGATCTAACGGCCTGCCGTGAACCTTGGCTGAGTAACTTGACTCATCAATTACCACGCCCGACGCTTGAATGGTGTCGACTTCTCTGACTGCTCGATACTTTCCTATTGCGAGCCTGATTCGTGCTTCCACTTCAGCAGGCCCCGCCGAATCCAAGATTATGTCGCTAGATCCCCACTCTTGATTGATGGCAGCCAGTCCATCAACGGAAACAACAATTATTAGCGGAGATGAGATCCCAGTGGACACCAAGATTCTGGCCAATGCTTTGGAGGAGGACAGGTCCTTGCGAGCATCCAATAAAACAAGGTCGTGTTCTGGTGCATTCACCAGACTTGCAGGCTCCGCCCGAATGGATCTAACTCGGTGACCCAATAGACCAAGGGCAGGCAGCACTTCGTTATCTGACTCTGAAGTCAAAACCAGTAACTGTGCCATTTCACACCCTAAATCTTTGAGCCAAGTTTAGCTCCCGAAGACAGCGCCTAAGGCATGATTGAGATATGTCAAAACAGTGGGGTCAAATTCTTAGCATCTGGCTGATCGTTGGCATTCTTGCGGTCTGGGCGATTGCGTCCCAGGTTGCCATAACGGCACCGGAGTGGTTTGGCACAATTCTGGCCGGTTCAGTAGCCCTCGTTTCTTTGTTTCACCTGTTCCGCGCACAGCCCGAGGGCATAGTCAGGAAACTGGTCTACGTTGGCGGGGGTAGCTACTTGATTTTGGCGCTCGCTACGGTGTACGTGTTTCTAGCAAGTTAGAATGGATATATGCTCGCACTAGAAATCTTTTTCACAGGCCTACTTGCCTTAGCCTCACTGGCAATTGGCTCAGTGTCACTTTTGGTTCTTTACAAATTATTTAAAGGACAAAAATAGTTGTTGGTCGTGCCAGAGGGATTACCCCTGGAACTAACTCCCTTTGCCTTTCTTGTTGGAAAGTGGTCTGGGTCAGGAGTAATCTCCTATCTCCACGAAGGTAAGAAATCAGAAAGAGATTTTCAACAGTCCGTTGAGTTTTCATTCGAAAATGAATCAGCCCTGGGTTACCTAGCAAAGACAACACTCAGCGATGGATCGGCTTTACCGAGCGAAGTAGGATTCTGGCGTCTTGCCAGATCTCCCGAGAGCGCAGATGCTGGACCAGCGTTAATGCCTGGCTCTGGATCTAAATCAATCTCCACCCATGAGCAGCTCGAGACTCTCAGAAATAAAGACGGTGGCTTCGACATTGAGGCTTCTATTTTGCACCCGAGCGGTATAAGCGAGTTGTATGTCGGTCAAATCAAAGGCGCTCGGGTCGATCTTGCAACCGATGCCGTTTTGAGATCGCAATCAGCTAAGGACTACAGGGCCGCAACTCGAATGTTTGGTTTGGTAGATGGAGCTTTGATGTGGGTGTGGGACATTGCAGCTTTAGGCAACCCGCTGGAATCCCATGCTTCTGCACGACTCGAGAGAGTTTTGTAGATGCAAATCAAGGAGCACTTCGGCAACCCTCTCATTGAGCAACGAAACCTTTTTGAAGGTAGCTCGTATTGCCTCATGAATCAGCCAGGAATAATCAGCGTCTCTGGAGAGGACCGCCTGAGCTGGCTTCATTCACTGCTGAGTCAGAATCTGAAAAACTTGGCTCCTGGAGATTCCGCTGAAGCCCTACTGCTTGATCCACAAGGGCACGTTGAACAGATGATCAAGATAATCGATGACGGGCAAACTAGTTGGCTAATGGTCAATCTTGAAAATTCTCAAATGCTGCTTGACTGGCTGACCAAGATGGTGTTTCGCATGAAGGTCGTTATTTCAAATCGAACAGACGAGTTCAGTCTTGTCGGATCAACCAAGAAAAATCCTGAAATTGCGTTTTTATCAAACTCCCAACCGCTGATTTGGAAAGATCCATGGCCAGGTGTGGCCCCGGGAGGATATCGTTACTCAACTAGAAAAGTGAACTACGACTGGTTTGAGCACATGGTGGAAGCAAAGAAAGTTGATGAGCTGCTTGGAAATCAGGCGCTGTCTGGAACCATGGCAGCCGATGCCCTGAGAATTGCGGCAGGTCGGCCAAGTGCAATAGGTGAAGTTGATGAAAAGTCTTTACCTCACGAATTAGATTTACTAGCAACTGCGGTTCATTTGTCCAAAGGATGCTACCGAGGCCAAGAGTCTGTAGCTAAGGTCCACAATCTAGGACACCCTCCAAGACGACTTACCTTTTTACACCTGGATGGGTCCGAACATTCGTTACCGGATGTGGGAGATCAGGTAAGAGTTTCGGGTGAAGAAAAGATAGTTGGAAAAATCACTTCGACTGGGCAACATTTTGAAATGGGTCCAATTGCGCTGGCTGTCATCTCACGCTCTGTTGCCGAGGATGTCGCACTTGAAGTTCTAGGCAGTTCTGGCGTAATCGCTGCCACCCAAGAAGTAATTGTTCCAAGTGATGCTGGAAAAGTTGCAGATATTCCAAAGCTCCCAAGGCTCAAACTCGCAGGGCCTAAACTTGGAGCATAATGACTAGCGAACACACCCTAATTTTGCTTAGGCACGGCAACAGCATCTGGAACCAGCTAAATCTGTTTACTGGCTGGGTCGATGTTGATCTCAGCGACCAGGGCCGGCTAGAGGCAAAAAGAGCAGGCGAATTACTCGCTGAATCTGGCCTAAAGCCAGATCTGCTTTACACCTCCTTACTAAAGAGAGCCGTTAATACAGCCAACATAGCTCTTGATACCGCTGATCGCGGTTGGATAGATGTCAAGCGCTCTTGGAGACTAAACGAGCGCCACTATGGCGCGTTGCAAGGCAAGGACAAGGCCCAAACCCTAGCAACTTATGGGCCGGAACAGTTTCAGCAGTGGCGCCGTAGTTTTGATGTCCCACCACCAGAGCTTGACGACGCCGATCAATACTCACAGGCTGGCGACGAGCGATACCAGAGTCTTGGGAAAGATCTACCTCGAACCGAGTGCCTTAAGGATGTCTTGGCCCGATTTATGCCAATTTGGGAAGAGATAAAGTCAGATCTTTCAAAAGGCAAGACAGTTTTGGTTACCGCACACGGCAATTCACTTCGCGCATTTGTGAAATTGCTAGATGGAGTTTCGGACGAAGATATTGCAGGGCTAAACATTCCAACCGGAATGCCTCTGGTATACAAATTGAATTCAAAATTTGAACCAACCGTCAAAGGCGGAGAGTATCTAGACCCAGATGCTGCAGCGGCTGGCCAAGCGGCCGTGGCTAATCAGGGAAAAAGTAAGAACTAAGCTTCGGTCTCGTGCCATTCACCCGTGGTCAAGTAGGTGACTTTGCTGGAAATGTCCACTACATGATCCGCGAAGCGCTCGAAGTAACGGCTTGCCAACGTCACATCGACTGTGAACATGGCATTTTCTTTCCAGCTGTCAGATAGCACCACGTCAAACACGCTTCTGTGAAGTTCGTCTACTCTTTCATCCTCAGCCTGGATAGCTCGAGCCAAGTCGACATCTGCGTTTTGCAGAACTTCACTTAGTTTCTTAGCAAGCTGAATGTCTAACGCACCCATTTCTTCGAATGTCTTACGAAGCGAGTCTGGAACTGCTGAACCAGGGAATCTGTAGCGAGCAATAGAAGCAATGTGACTGGCTAGAGCACCCATACGCTCAAGACTTGCGCTAATTCGAAGTGCAGATACCAGAACTCTAAGGTCTCTTGCGACCGGCGATTGCCTAGCCAAGATCCTTATTACCAGCTCATCAAGAGCCAGGGCCTTGTCTTCGTTAGCGTCTGAAATTTGTAAGGCCTCGTCGGCTTGGGCAATGTCATTGGTCAAGAAAGCCTGAGTGGCCTTTTGGATGATTAGGGCTACGGACTGGGAAATCTCAACCAGGCGCTCCTGAACCTCTTGGAGTTCGCTTTGAAATACCTCGCGCATTGATGTTTCCCTTCTTGGATTTACTTAGTGAATATCCCACCCGATGGTTAACGGGAGCCAAATAAACACCAAACCCAGTTCAAAATTACCGCTATTTTGGAGGTTTTTGGCACTTTGAGCTCTTTAGCGGGTCATATGGTTAATAATGTGAACACATTGGGCGTTGAAGTAATCATCCTTGGTGGAGTCGTGGCTCTAGCAGCCGCCGCATATTTTGGATGGTTTTTGGGCAAAAGAAAGCCACAGCTTATCGAGTCTGAACCAGATTCATTTCCAGACCTGATCGCAGAAGTTCTAGAACTAATGGGCTCCGTGGGGATCGTTCTTGACGGATCAAACAGAGTCGTTGGCACAAACAGCTGGGCTGAATCTTTTGGTTTGGTTGCGCGCGGTTTACTTGTTCACGCGGAGACTGTCGATTTGGTCAAACGCGCCCGCTCGGGATCAGACATTGAATCATTCGAAGGGGTATTGAGAGTTGGCCTCGCGCAAGAGAAAATCTCAGTTGCGGCGAAGGCAAAACTAGTCGAGGGTGATTACGTTGTCCTCGTTCTGGAGGATAGAACCAGCGATATTCGCCTGGATAAAACTAGGCGAGACTTTATTGAGAACATATCTCACGAACTCAAGACACCAATTGGTGCCATCGCACTGCTTTCAGAGGCGATTCAAGAAGCAGGTGATGATCAAGCGGCCGTTGCAAAGTTCGCAGCCAGCCTGAATAAAGAATCCAGCAGGCTTACATTTTTAGTCCAAGATATAATCAAGCTTTCAAGGCTTCAGTCGGAGGAGGTTTTGGCATCCGCCGAAATCGTGAACCTAAATGATGTGACGGCTGAGGCAATTGATCGAAACGAACAACTAGCGGCTAGTAGAAAAATCAGATTGGTTTCAGAGCAAGCCCCTAAGCTCGAAGTTTTTGGTAACAAGGAGATGTTAATAACAGCAGTAAAAAACCTTGTTGAAAATGCAATTAGCTATTCAGACCAAGGAACCAGTGTTGGTATTGGCTGTGGTGCCAAAGAATCTATCGCTGAGATCACTGTGACTGACTCAGGTGCTGGTATTTCACCTGAGAACCAGCAACGAATTTTTGAACGCTTTTACCGAGCCGATCCTTCCAGATCGAGAGACACCGGAGGAACAGGCCTAGGTCTTAGCATCGTAAAGCACGTCGCCAAGATCCACCGTGGGGAAATCAAGTTGTTTTCCCAGGTGGGGGTTGGCTCGACCTTCACTCTTCGGATACCTCTTGCAACAGCGGCGGACCCCGCAACAGGAACCATCGATTTAGTTTCGGAAGGAAAATAATGGCCAAAGTGCTCGTTGTTGAAGACGAACAGTCACTACGGGAGGCGCTGGTGTTCTTTCTTGAAAAAGAAGGCCACGACGTTATTGTCGCAGTTGATGGTGAAGAGGCTATTAGTGTCTTTGACAAATCTGGAGCTGACATCATATTGCTTGACTTGATGTTGCCAAAAGTTGACGGCAATCAAGTTTGCAAACACATCAGAATGAGCTCAAACGTGCCGATAATCATGCTTACAGCAAAAGATTCTGAAATTGACAAAATTGTAGGTCTTGAAATCGGTGCCGATGATTACATCACCAAGCCTTACTCAACAAGAGAACTGCTTGCGAGAATCAAAGCTGTCTTGAGAAGACAAGTTGAGCCGCCAGTAAATGCGGGATCTGTTTTGGTTGCAGGGGAGCTCAGGCTCGATTCGGATCGTCATGTAGTGACCCTAAATGCAAACCCTCTAACACTGCCGCTCAAGGAATTTGAACTACTAGAGCTGTTGATGGAGAACGTGAATCGGGTTTTGACCAGAGGTCAAATAATTGACCGGGTTTGGGGATCAAACTACTTTGGTGATACCAAGACTTTGGATGTTCACATCAAGAGACTTCGATCAAAAGTCGAAGAGGATCCCGCCAGGCCCAAATACATTCAGACCGTTCGCGGCTTGGGCTACAAGCTAGAGGTCTAGAAAGTCTTTACTGCTCAATAACTTCTGGGCGGTAGTTTTCCAACTGCTCAATTAGGTCACGATATTCACTCAAAGTCCCATCGAGTACTGGCACCTGCATGGATCCGTTGATTGTGTCGCTCTCTAGAAGATAGAACTTGGCAGTTTGACCAGGAACCTCAACAACGGGCACGTCGATTGGCAAATTGCCGTTGAATCCGAAGTCAATTTTTGATCCAGCCGGGACATCGAAGAAGAAATCAGATCGTTCGTCAGTGTCTGGGTCGATGTATTGAAGCTTCACGGTGACATCTTGTGTTGAGGCACTAACTAGAGATCCAACCAGAAAGCCTCTTCCAGAGTCGCTCACCAAGTACATGAAGTTTCGTGCCTTCACTGATTCGAGGTCCACCTGTTGTCCATCGCTTGGAGCGTAGGGCTGTAATGAAGCCACATTTCCAGTAAAGGAGCAGCCAGTTACGCTCAACGACAGGGCAACAATTGCAATACCGGTAGCTAACTTGCGAACTAGCACTAATCCTCCTTGGTGGGCATACCTACCGAGTTTACCGCAGGAATAAAGGTCGTACCTGTGGTAAAATAGTGGTTTCTGAAGGGAATCCAACAAATGAAATTCGAAGTTGGCGAAACCGTCGTTTATCCACATCACGGCGCAGCCAAGATCGTTGAGGTCAAAAACCGCAGCGTTCGTGGCGAGAAGCAAAAGTACCTTCAACTAAAAGTCGCCCAGGGTGATTTGACCATCTGGGTACCAGCAGCCAACGTTGAGATGGTTGGGGTCAGAGACGTTATCGATCGCAAAGGTGTCCAGCAAGTATTTGATGTGCTGCGCGCAGAATTTATAGAAGAGCCAACAAACTGGTCCAGAAGGTATAAAGCAAACCTTGAAAAGCTGGCATCTGGTGACGTTGTTAAGGTTTCTGAGGTAGTTCGAGACCTTTGGAGAAGGGATCAGGATAGGGGCCTGTCGGCAGGAGAAAAGCGCATGCTTGCCAAGGCTCGCCAGATTCTGGTTTCTGAACTAGCCCTTGCCAAAAAGACCGACGAAGAAAAAGCGTCAGTCTTGCTGGATCAAGTACTCGCCTCGTAGGGAAAGAGTAGACCGATGACCCAACGCTCTGTGGCGGTGGTGCTACTAGCTGCAGGCAAAGGTGAGCGCCTAGGCGCTAAGGCTCCGAAGGCTTTCGTTGAGCTCGAAGGTAAGTCACTTCTGGAACACAGCGTTTTTCGAGCGCTCGCGATGGAGAACCTAAAGCAGCTCATCATTGCAGTTCCTGAGACCCATCTTGAGCAGACCCTTGAATTTGAAAAGCAGCTTTCCAGTCAAGGAGTTGATATTCGAGTAGTAGTTGGTGGTGCAACCAGACAGCAATCAGTTTCGGAGTCACTTGCAGCGCTTTCCGGCGGAATTGATATTGTCCTTGTGCATGATTCGGCAAGATCACTTGCCTCAACAGATTTATTCAATCGAGTTGCAGCCGCAGTAGATGAAAACCAAATCGGTGTTATTCCAACTTTGCAAGTTGCCGACACCATCAAAAAGTATAAAGGCGATGTAATTCAAGAAACTATTGAGCGTTCAAACTTAGTGTTAGCTCAGACCCCGCAGGGTTTTCCAGCAAGCGTGCTTGTATCAGCCCACGTTGCTGCCACCGAGCAGTTCACTGACGATGCAGCTCTAGTTCAATCCTTTGGTGGAACCGTGATGATAATCCCAGGCGAAGAACAAGCGATGAAGATAACCACCGCAAAGGACTTTGAGCGAGCACAGTCGCACTTGCTATCTCACGCCAGAACTGGAATTGGTTCAGATGCTCATCGCTACAGTGATGATGCCAGCAAGACGTTGCAGCTCGGTTGCCTTCCATGGCTAGGGGAACGAGCACTCGAAGGACACAGTGATGGTGACGTGATTGCTCACGCTATGGTGGACGCGTTGCTATCTGCCGCGAACCTTGGAGACATCGGTTCAAATTTCGGGACCGACCGTCCGGAATACTCGGGGGCTTCTGGCGAAGTCTTTTTGCAGGGTGCCCTGGACTTACTCAAGCAGCACGGTTTCGAGCCCGTGAACATCTCAGTTCAACTAATTGGGAATCGTCCGAAGATTACCCCCCGAAGACTTGAGCTAGAAGCTCACCTTGGGGGCATTGTTGGCGCACCGGTCAGCGTTTCTGCAACCACAACCGATGCAATGGGATTTCTAGGAAGCGATGAGGGACTCGCCGCTGTGGCCTCTAGTTTGGTTCGAAAGGTAGGCTTGGGCTCGTGACCCTCAAGCTTTATGACTCCCGAAGCCAGTCGCTGAGGGACTTTGTTCCTTTGGAAAAAGGAAAAGTCGGGATTTATCTGTGTGGACCAACGGTCCAATCTTTGCCACATCTTGGCCACCTTCGCTCCGCGCTGGTTTACGATCAACTCGTTCGCTGGCTTGAAGCAACAGGTAACCAAGTGACTCTGATTAGAAATGTAACTGACATTGACGACAAAGTTCTGCAAAATGCTGCGGCTGAAAATAGGCCTTGGTGGGGTTTAGCTTATGAATGTGAACAGGCTTTTGCCAGTGCCTACAAACAACTAAACATTGCAAATCCAAGCTACGAGCCCCGAGCCACCGCAAACACTATTGACATGATTGGTTTGATTCAGCAGCTAATCAGCAAAGGCCACGCCTACCAAGTGGATAACTCAGCGGACGTATTTTTTAGCGCAACCAGCTGGCCCTCCTACGGAGAGCTCACCAACCAAACCAAAGACGATCTAATCAACGACACCGAAGCGGATTCCCGCGGCAAGAAAGACCCCAGAGACTTTGCGCTCTGGAAGGCCCACAAGCATAACGAACCTATCGATGCCTCTTGGGAATCCCCATTTGGCAGGGGAAGACCTGGTTGGCACATCGAATGCTCGGCAATGAGCGTCAAGTACTTAGGAACAAATTTTGACATTCACGGTGGGGGACTAGATCTTCGCTTTCCACACCATGAAAATGAGTTAGCGCAATCTACTGCGGCGGGACACAAGTTTGCCAACTATTGGCTACACAATGGACTAGTAAATGTGGCTGGCGCAAAAATGAGCAAGTCAGCTGGTAACTCAATTTTGGTCAACGACGTTCTAAACGAGTCCAATGCCCTGGCAGTTCGTTACTATCTTGGCTCTGCTCAATACCGTTCGGTCCTTGATTACAACGAGGGAGTCATTGAAGAAGCAGCAGCCGCAATTGAAAGAATTGCCGCATTCTTGAATAGAGCCGGACGAAAGCTTAGTAAAGAGAGCTTAGCTAAAAGCTCCAGCAAGGTCTCAACTTCGCTACCAAAAAAGTTTATCGAGGCTATGAACGATGACTTGAACATGCCAGCAGCCCTTGCTGTTCTTCACGAGAGCGTGCGAGCAGGGAACGCCGCTTTGGATTCAGACAAATTTGAGGAAGCGACGGAAGCCTATTTTGCTGTTCTGGGTATAGTAAACGTGCTGAACATAAATCCACTGGATAGCGTATGGCAAACCCAGGGATCAGCAGACGAAGCTCTCAAGTCGCTGGACATTCTGGTTCAGTCACTGATTGAACAAAGAAATGTAGCAAGAGAGAACAAAGATTTTGAAACCTCTGATCGCATCCGCGATCAGCTCAAGATAGCTGGAATCACCCTCGAAGACGAAGCCGGCTCAACTAATTGGAGCCTCGGTGCCTAGTAAATCTGCAAGACCAGGATCTGCCAAGGGCAAGAAGGGACCAAGCGTTGGAACAGGTGGTCACGGAAGAAAAAGGCTGGAAGGCAAGGGTCCTACCCCCAAAGCAGAAGACCGCAAAGGCCACAAAGCTTTTCGCGCCAAGAAGTCTGCTGACAAGAAGAAAGCCGCTGGTATTCGAGTAGCCCGTAAGGGTGAATTCGTGGCTTCTGGACCAAAGACTGCGGGGGTGGCTGGTGCAGCCGCGCGCAAGGGTAGACGAATCACTAAAGCAACCGAAAGCTTCGAGGTGCTATCCGGAAGGAATTCGGTTCTAGAAGCGCTTCGAGCAAAAGTACCCGCAACAACTCTTTATCTTGCTACTCGTATCGAAATGGATGACCGAGTAAAAGAGGCAATTCAATTAGCGAATCTTAGAAAAATCCCAATTAGTGAAGTAACCCGCCCGGAGATTGACCGGCTGACTGGTTTTGATTCTGTTCACCAGGGTGTTGCGCTTCAGGTTCCCCCCTACAGCTACGCACACCCTATGGAACTACTGGACAAAGTGTTATCCCGAGGCGCAACTCCATTATTTGTTGCCTTGGATGGAATAACGGATCCAAGAAATCTGGGAGCGATTATCCGTTCGGTTGCAGCCTTTGGCGGACACGGAATTATCTTGCCACAGCGTCGATCAACCGGTGTCACCGCTGCGGCCTGGAAAACCTCAGCCGGTGCTGCCGCTAGAGTGCCAGTCGCGTTGGCTGCAAACTTGAACGCAACTCTAAAAGAGTTTAAGAAAAGAAAACTTTTCGTAGTCGGATTAGACGGTGGGGGAGACATGGCTCTACCGAAGTTTAATTTGGCTGGCGAACCAATGGTTCTAGTTGTTGGTTCTGAAGGCAAGGGACTTTCCAGGCTGGTTCAGGAAAACTGTGATGCGGTTTTGTCTATTCCAATCGCAAAAGAAACCGAGTCATTAAATGCCGGAATAGCGGCGTCAGTTGCTCTCTATGAGATTTCAAAGGCAAGGCCAAAGCTTTAGCCCTCGTTCAGACGCTCTCCAGTTTTAACATCAAAGACGTGCATGATTCCGCCTTCTGGGTTGAGCCATACAGTTTCACCCTTGTTTGGATGCTCGCGTCCATCGACTCGTGAGACAAGTTCAGTTTCTCTACCATCGATTTTCGCGGCACCGTATAGGTATCCATCTGACCCGAGTTCCTCGATTACAGCTACCTCGACAGAGATTCCGTTGCTCTTCGAAACAGAAAGGTTCTCAGGCCTAACACCCAAGGTGACCATCTTCGCCTTGGTCTTGGACAACACTGAACTTGGGATCGGAACCACTGCGTTTCCGAACTGAACTCCACCGTCCACGATAGGAACCTGTAATAAGTTCATGGAAGGAGAGCCAATAAACCCGGCAACAAAAACGTTTACTGGGGTTTCGTAGAGTTCTCGTGGGGTTGCAACTTGCTGGAGAATTCCGTCCTTCAAAACGGCAACTCGGTCACCCATGGTCATGGCTTCAACCTGGTCGTGCGTCACATAAACGGTGGTGACCCCAAGACGCCTTTGCAAAGATGCAATCTGAGTACGGGTTTGAACTCGCAATTTGGCGTCCAAGTTAGAAAGCGGCTCGTCCATTAGGAAAACCTGAGGTTTGCGAACGATTGCTCTACCCATGGCAACTCGTTGACGCTGACCACCGGAGAGTTCCTTTGGCTTTCTGTTTAGGTAAGGCTCTAGATCCAAGAGCTTTGCTGCATCAAGAACTCGCGCTGCGCGCTCTTCCTTGGCAACGCCAGCAATTTTTAGGGCAAATCCCATGTTCTCGGCCACGGTCATGTGTGGGTAAAGAGCATAGTTTTGGAACACCATCGCAATGTCGCGATCTTTTGGTGGAATACCGGTGACATCACGGTCACCAATGAAAACCTTGCCTCCGTTTACTTCTTCCAGCCCAGCAAGCATTCTGAGGGTGGTGGATTTACCGCAACCAGAAGGACCAACCAATACTAGAAATTCACCGTCTGCAATTTCTAAATTAAGCGAATTAACTGCGGGGGTTTTGCCACCCGGGTAGGTCCTAGTGGCATTTTCAAACCTTACTGATGCCGTGATGAAACTCCTTCACCGGCAGGTACGTGCCGGACGATCCTTTGTGAAAACTACCAACCGAAGGCCCCGATAGGTACTTTCAAGTATCCCACCCGGAACCTAACCAAGCCAAAATAGCGCTTCCCAAAACCTCCTGTAAACTGTCAAAATGACCTCAAATACCCCAAGACCAACAAGATCTGAACAACGCGAAGCTGCCAGGGCAAAGGCTAAAGCCATGCGGGAGCAGCAAAAGAAGGGCGACAGGAGAAACCGCATCCTTATCCAACTAGGAATCGCGACCTCGGTCTTGGTCGCAACTGGAGCAGTGGTTTTTGCTGTCTATTCGGCGAGCACTCAATCCCAGGCCATCCCGGTAAATGCAACATTCAATGATGGAGTTAAGGTAGGAAATGAGCTCAAGCTTTTTACTCCAACCAGCACACCTCCAGAGACTGAGCAGCCTCCGGTAGAAATCGTTATCTATGTTGACTACCAGTGCCCAATTTGTGCGATTTTTGAGATTCCAAACAATGACCAACTGAGAAATTTTGTGGAATCCGGAGCGGCTACGCTAGAAGTTCATGCGTTATCGTTTCTAGATCGTGCTTCGCCCAATCAGTTCTCCTCTCGCGCAGCTAATGCGGCCTACTGTGTTGCGGATTATTCGCCAGACAGTTTTTTTGACTACAGCGCAAGAATTTTTCAATCTCAGCCACCCGAGATGACACCCGGGCCTGAGAATTCAGATCTAATTGCCTTTGCTGAAGAAGTCGGAGCCTCCAATATTGAACAAATCACTACCTGCATCGACACAAAGGAATTCAAGCAATTCGTAGAAGATTCCACTACAAGAGCTCTCAAGGATCCAATCCCTGGCACTGATAACAAAGTTACTGGGACACCTGCAATTTTTGTAAACGGTCAGCAGTACACGTACTCTACAAACGATGAATTAGCCAGCCCGGCTCGGTTTGCACAGTTTGTTCAGCTGGTTGCAGCTGAAACTGTAACCCAGTAGCTCTCGGAAAATACCCTAGCTATTCTGGCCTTGGGGTATTGAAACCGTGGTGATCCAGCTCGTGCTGAGCATTAGTTTTTGGGTAGGCTAGAGCGGTACTTAGCCTCGCTAGGTGCAGGCCGACCTGGCGCAATTGGTAGCGCACCGCACTTGTAATGCGGGGGTTAGGGGTTCAAGTCCCCTGGTCGGCCCCAATTAGACGGATAAAGTCTTAAAGATCTCGTAAATCAAAAATGCTGGCCACACTAGTGCCTTCAAGAAGCCGATTACCCCATCCCAGAAGTCTGAAGACTGTCCGATGAAGTACACAGCGGCACCTATAAATGCTAGGAAATAAAAACCTCCGGTGCTGGCTGTAACACCTTTACTCATTCCTGGACCTCACTCGCTCTTGATTCATCGATCATCCTCGCTTTTAGAATAGCCCTCAGTGCAGCTAGAAGGACAGCAGCACCAGGGTAACCAAAGGAGCAACAATCAATGCAGGAAGCATGTTGCCAACGGCCACTAATCGAATCTGAAGCAAGCGAAGCCCAACTCCCAGCAGTAAAACACCTCCGGTAGCGGTTAGGGCAGAGATCACAGGAGCCGAAACTACTGCCCCTAGTGCAAAGGCTAAAACAGTCAAGAGTCCTTGCCACAGCCCTACTGGAATTGCCGATAGCGCAACACCCCAACCCAGGCTCGCTGCGAAGGCAAGGGACGCAAAAGCGTCCAGGATCGATTTAGTCGCTAGCTGTTCAATGCCTTGACCTAGGCCATCGCTCAAAGCCCCAAGTATGGCTAGGGGTCCGATTGTGAAAACCAGGGAGGCATTCACAAATCCTGTAATGAATTTTTCTTTAGAGTCTTTTGATTTCTTGCCGGCAAAGCGCTTTTGCAAGAAAGCTCCGAGCTGCTCAAGACGATGTTCAATCTTGAGGGCAGATCCAATAATTCCTCCAATCAAGATTGCGCCAATCACAATAAGAAGCGGTATACCAGGTCCCACTGCGGAAACAAACTCTTGATCCAATAGAGCTATTACGTTTAGGCCACCGAGCACTAGGACCACGAGCCCGAGACCATCGGTAACAACTCGAGAGGTCTTTTCACTGAGGCGATTACCGATTAGGACGCCAACTAATGTACCAATGATTATTGCCACTACGTTGATTAGGGTTCCAAGACCAACAATCATTAGTTTGATTCTTCGAAGGTTATGCTCACTGAATTAATGCAATAACGGTCTCCAGTGGGAGTTTGCGGAGCGTCTTCAAAAACGTGTCCAAGATGAGAACCGCAAGCTCGGCAGCGAACTTCAGTTCTTATGGTTCCAAAGCTTCTGTCTTCCAAAAGCTCTACGGCGTCTTCAGCCTTGGGTTCGTAGAAACTAGGCCAGCCACAGTGCGAGTCAAACTTTGAATTGCTTCTAAACAGTTCGGCTTGGCAACCGCGGCATCTAAAGATGCCCGTGCGATTTTCATTCAGTAACTCCCCAGTAAAGGCTCTTTCGGTGCCAGCTTCTCTTAGGACGCTGTATTCAAAATCCGTGAGTTCCTCACGCCACTTGGAATCAGGCTTCTGAATTGGGTAGTCCATATTCGATTTCCTTTCGGGGGCTCTAGATGCCTAATATAGAGGTTTGGCGGGAATCTCCATAAAGGACAAAATGCAAGCAACAGCTGAACAAGACCTGGATACCTTACAAGGTATCGGCGGCAAGCACCTTGCCCCAAAAAGCGCGATTGACAATCTATTGTCACTACTCGCGCTAGCTGTCGCTTCGGGTTTGCTAGCTGGCGGGGGACTTTTGGGTCTTCGCATGGCTGATCTAGGGCTAGTGGGATCCAGCGAGGTCGCTTTGCCTCAGATAATTGCCCCCACGGTTCCTCAAATTGACATCTCGGTTGTTGATGGAACCAACACAGGTCTGGCCTATTCGATCAGCCGACAGCTATCAAAAGCCGGCTGGAATGTGGTTATCGGCTCCAGCCTGAGTGATGCTGGATCCAGTCTTCAGGCGGCAAGCGTCACCCAAATAATCATTGCCAATGAGCGCTACCGCTCGGATGCCTCTGGGCTCCAAGCCATCTTCCCAGATGCTCCGATACTAGTTTTCGGCCAGTTTTCTCACCCAGTCACGGTCTTAATTGGCACCGATTACCTGGACTAGCCCAGATATTTCCTCAAAAAACTTCTTGACTTTATAGGCCCATTCACGGCTAGAGTAGGTAATGGTCGTAGAAAAAGCCATAGCTCCAAAAGCTTTCGGTTTAGTAATGCATTCCTGGATCCCCCGGTTTGGAAGCGACTCGGTTAGGCCTATTGGGCCGACTCCGCATTCAAACTAGGCAACAGGAGATACACATGGCACAAGGAACCGTAAAGTGGTTCAACGCTGAGAAGGGCTTCGGCTTTATTACTCAGGACGGTGGAGCGGACGTATTCG
>Ga0208592_1000190_pt1 | contig 19109 bp, 16 predicted proteins | sample LakMenE18May10ns_FD_150712 | JGI IMG/M metagenome (GOLD analysis project Ga0208592, IMG submission 150712) | Freshwater microbial communities from Lake Mendota, WI - 18MAY2010 deep hole epilimnion ns (SPAdes) | ecosystem: Environmental > Aquatic > Freshwater > Lentic | place: Lake Mendota...
AATGGTATGAAATCCTTTGACATGCTGAAAAAGATACATCGGTCTCATGTGGTTTTCGAAAATAAAGTGTTTTAAAAACTGCACGATTCCAGATGAAAGGAGAAAGCCAATCATTAAAAAGATGGCTAAACGCTTGCTGCCAAACAAAAAGACAAGAACCGTAATGAAAAGTAAAAACAATCCATCTCCAATGTTTGTCAAATGTGGCATGATTAAATCACCAAAAGAGCTGTAAAATGAACTAAGATAGAGGTGGAGCGAAAACTTATCCGTTTGAAGTATGATTAAAAGTGCTAAGATCCAAAAGACATAATTGCACCAATCGTAAAGACTCGATTTCACTTTCATGTGTCAAATTTACACAATCTTGAGGTTGGTGTGCTTAAAAAAGTTTGGAACTCTTTTTCTTTTCTTGAATCATCATGACGAACAAAACAGCATCGTAGGCAAAATGTGCCGCTATGGAAAACCAAAGTCCAAAGTGAATGAATCCAAAGGATAAAATGAAAATAAATGGCAACACAATAATGCCGTATAGTGAAAATGTTAAATTCCATGGATTCAAATAACCGTGAAGCGCCACAAAAAGAACGGAAGTGATCCATGGTCCGAGTAGGGGTTGTATTCCGGCTCTAAACAACAATTCTTCCCCAATTCCAGCACAGAGTGAAAGGAAGATTCCGTCTGCATACGTCAATGGAAGCTTGTCTAGAATTCGATCAACTTTATTTGGGAGTGCATCAAAAATGGGTGCTTTCATGAATAGATAGGCCAGAAAGGCGTAAGCAAATCCAAATTCTAAGCCGTAGCCAATGGAAATGGGATTTATTTTGTTTAAATCACAAAATTGTTGCCAATTGGTTTGTTCAAAATATTGGAGTAGAAAGTATCCGGGAAGGGGAAAGATCAATAATGTAACCAATCCCAAAATGCGAATTCTATTAATATTTGTCAATTTTTTTCGATTCCTTGTTTGGTGGGTAAAAAAAATAATTCTATATTCGTCCCTACTAAACCTAAAAGAACGCCTATAGATCAAATTTACTTTTAATTGTTGACTTTTCAGCAGAAATTGTAAGTTATGGTTTTATCATCGTTAAGCGATTCAGAACTCATCCGTTTGTACATTAATGATCAAGAAAGTGCTTTTGAAGTACTTCTAAATCGTTATAAAAATCAACTTTTTAAATTCATCTACATGAAGGTGAAGGATGTTGATTTAGCGAATGACATTTTTCAAGACACCTTTATTAAGGTCATTCAGAATGTGAAATCTGGAAAATACAACGAAGAAGGTAAGTTTTTACCTTGGGCAACGCGCATTGCGCACAACCTTGTCATCGATTACTTTAGAAAACAAAGCAAAGTCCGGATTTTCTCGGAACGAAACAGTTTCAACGAGGACTTTGGTATTTTTCAGCGAATTGCTTCCCAAGAGAGGAATTACTTGCAAGAAAAATCATCGGAAGAATTGGATGCGCAATTACTTCAAATGCTGTTTCACTTACCTAAAGTGCAACGTGAAATTGTCGAAAAACGCATTTTCCAAGATTTGTCGTTCAAAGAAATTGCTGAAGCAGAAAACATTAGCATCAATACAGCGCTTGGTCGAATGCGCTATGCCTTGATTAACCTGCGTAAAATCATGGCGGAAAAAGAGATAGTGACGGAAATTATGTAAGTGCATTTTCAGGTGATTTTTCCTTCATTCAACAAGGCTTTTCATCCTAAATTGGCTATCTTTGTCACTTAATATTATTGGATTGCTATGTTTGAAAATTTAACAGATAAGTTTGAGCGCGCGTTTAAAGTTCTAAAAGGACAAGGACAAATCACAGAAATCAATGTCGCTGAGACACTCAAAGAAGTGCGTCGTGCCTTGTTGGACGCCGATGTTAACTTTAACACAGCAAAGCAATTCACGAATACCGTTAAGGAAAAAGCCCTAGGTCGCGATGTATTAAACGCGGTTTCTCCAGGTCAATTAATGATCAAAATCTGCCACGAAGAATTGGTGGAGTTGATGGGAGGTAACGAATCGGAAATCAATTTAAAAGGAAATCCTTCCATCGTCTTAATGTCGGGACTTCAAGGTTCTGGAAAGACAACTTTTACAGGGAAATTAGGTTCCTTCCTCAAAAATAAAAAAGGCAAGAAAGTTTTATTGGTTGCTTGTGATGTTTACCGTCCGGCAGCGATTGATCAATTGCACGTTTTAGGCGAGCAGTTGGACATTGAAGTGTATTCGAATCGCGAGGATAAAAATCCGGTTTCCATATCAACCAGTGCGATTCAATACGCAAAAAGCAAAGCGTTTAATGTTGTCATCATCGATACCGCGGGACGTCTAGCGATTGATGAGCAGATGATGAATGAAATTGCTCAAGTGAAAGCAGCTGTTCAACCGAATGAAACCCTGTTCGTGGTGGATTCCATGACTGGACAAGATGCAGTGAATACAGCGAAAGCATTTAATGACCGCATCGATTTTGATGGTGTAGTGCTGACCAAATTAGATGGTGATACACGCGGTGGTGCGGCCTTGTCCATCAAAGCGATTGTCAACAAACCAATCAAATTCGTTGGTACAGGTGAGAAAATGGATGCGCTTGACGTATTCTATCCTTCTCGTATGGCGGACAGAATTCTCGGAATGGGAGATGTTGTATCCTTAGTAGAACGTGCTCAGGAACAATTTGACGAGGAGGAAGCGCGCAAATTGCAAAAGAAGATCATGAAGGATCAATTTGACTTCAATGATTTTTTAGCGCAATTGCAACAAATTAAAAAAATGGGGAACGTTAAGGACTTAATGGGAATGATTCCAGGAATGGGAAAAGCCATGAAGGAAGTCGATGTTCCAGACGATGCGTTTAAAGGCGTAGAGGCCATTATTCTATCCATGACGCCGAAGGAACGATCCAATCCAGGATTGTTAAATACAACCCGAAAAGTACGCATTGCGAAAGGAAGTGGGACCAGCTTGCAAGATGTCAATAAATTGATGAAGCAATTTGAGGACATGCGTAAAATGATGAAAATGATGAGCAATCCTCGCAACATGATGGGGATGATGAGTAAATTAAAAGGAATGGGCGGAATGCCAGGAATGTAGGATGGAGGAATTTGACCTATATCCACCTAAACCGATCATTGAAAAAGTAAAGGTTGAAAGCAATTGGGGATTGACCTTCTTCTCCATGGTCTTGTTTTTTGGAACCTTCCTCTTCATTTTTAAAGAACAATTAAGCTTCGTGCTTTTTTTAATATTAGTCCTTTTTATTCATGAAATGGGACATTACCTCATGATGAAATTATTCAAATACGATAATGTTCGTATGTTGTTTATCCCACTCATGGGTGCATTTGTGCAAGGAAACAAAGAAAAATACTCTCAAAAAGAAAGTTTTTTTGTGATTTCTGCCGGACCTTTTCCTGGTATTTGGATCGGATCAACCTTGCTTGTTTTTGCTTCGATGTATAAGCAAGAATGGATGCTTGAACTCAGTTTTCTGTTTTTATTTCTGAATGTCATTAACTTAATTCCCATCGATCCCTTGGATGGCGGTCAACTTTTTAAACTCTATGTAAACCGCAAAAGGGACTTGTTTTTAATGATTTTCGCGCTGATTTCTTCCATGGCAATGATTGTTGTCGGTTGGTTCATTGATAGTTATGTGATTCTTGCTTTTGGTTTCTTAATGGGCTTTAAAGTGCGCAGCTTTCAACGAAATTATCACCTCCGAACCATTTTGGATCAAAAAGGCATTCGCTATGAGTCCACCTATGATGATTTAAGTAACGAGGAGTATGCCAAAATTAAAGAGGTTCTGATCGAGGAAACACCCGCTTTGAAAAAATACCTCAGTTTATCCGAGGAAAACAACGATGAAATGTTGGCTTCCCATGTAAACTCGGCACTTTTAGCACCCGTTCGCAAGGATGCGTCTAAGCTGTTGAAAATATCCATTGCACTTCTTTGGTTACTTTCCTTAAGTTTGCCCGTCTATCTATTGACTAGTGACCTGTTGGATTTTAGTTGGTACTTCGAAAAATTATAATGAATTCATTGACAAAAGTTTTTTTCTTCCTTTCCATATTGAGCGGACAAGCTTTGTGGAGTCAATGTGAGCAGGTTTTCGTTTCAGGGAAAGTAATGGATACAATGAATGTGGACATGTTTTATAATTTAATGGTGATCAATAAAACGAGTGGACGTGGAGTTTTCGGTCAGCCAGATGGTCATTTTTCCGTGTATGTTCGTCCCGGTGACAAAATTGCGCTTTCAACCAAAGGTTACCCCGTTTATGAATTCATTGCAACAGCGGATGGCGATTGTCAAAATCACATTTTAGCATACATCGAACGTATTCCACAGGAAATTGAGCAAGTGGTGGTGCGTCCCTTAAAGTCTCTGGAACAAATCAAAGAAGAGCGTCAAGCATTGTCACAGCGCGAGACTCGAACCGTAACAGGAATCAATGTAATGGAAAGTCCAATTACGGCATTGTATCAGGCTTTTTCAAAAAAGGAACAAAACAAAGCTTGGATTGCGGAACAACAATATAAAGATGACCAACGAAGAATCGTGAAAGAATTGCTGCGCTTGTACGTTGCTTTTGAAATCATTGACTTGCCAGAAACAACGTTTGATGATTTTATCACCTTCTTGAACATCGATGAAAATTTCATTAAGACCGCATCCGAAATGGAATTGGTCTTGTTTATCAAAGATAAATACGACCATTTTAAAAGCCTTCGCTAACTATTGAAGTCGTTTGGTTGGTTCCCAAATGCTTGATTTAACGCCACCAAGAAATTTAAAAAAGCCAAGAAACAAGGCAATGTTCATGGATGTGAAATGAACAATGTAACGCAACCATTTTATGTGCACATTGATTTTTTTCCCTAAGTAATCTGGGATGAACAAAGTCAAGGGGATTAAAAACAGCACATGTATCACTCCATAAGCTAGTTGATCGGATAGAAAAGCCGTACTAATGAGTATGTAGGCCATGAAGAATGGCAAAATCCATCGTAGGAACTTGTGGGAAAAGAACGCATACGAAATTCCGTCAAAGCGAAACAACATGGGCCAAAAAACACTTAGGTTTTGAAAGTTACCTGCTGAAATGCGTATTTTGCGTTTGAACTCAATCCACGATTCATTGGAAACGTCTTCAAAAACACGTGCTTTTTGCTCGTTGATGCAATGAAATCCTTTACGAAGGATCAACATGTTTAGGTAGAAATCATCGACCAAAAAATGCGTTGGGATGGGTTCGAAGCATGCTTTTCGAAAAGCAAAACACCCACCGAAGGGTCCCATCATCGCACCCCAAATTTTTCCTTCAGCACTTTTGGTTTGAACCTCATTTGAAATGTAGCCGTTTTCAGCCATGGAAATGCCACTTTCTTTCAGTCCAAAATGCTCCATTCGAGTGTCGACTAATCCAATCTTAGGGTTTTTAAAGTGCTTTACCAGTTCCATTAAGGTGCTTTCCTCCAAAAGAACGTTGGCATCTGTCATGATGATGATTTCGTGCTTTGCTTCTTGAACTAAGCGATTAACGATGTTTATTTTTCCTTGACGTTCACTAAATTCGATTAAACGCATGTCGGGAAATTGACCTTGATAGGATTGTATGATTTCTGCTGTTTGATCTTGACAATTGTCCGCTCCAATTAAAAGTTGAATTTGCGTTAAAGGAAAAGAGGATTTAAGCAAGGTTTCCAATTTTTGACCAATCACTTTTTCTTCATTGTGGGCTGGAATAATGATCGTGATGCTGGGAAAATCCTCGGTATAAACGATGTCATTTGTTTTTCGATACCTCGAAAAAAACTGCATCATTTTAGGATAAACCAGATAACTGTGCGCAATCAGTCCAATTCCTAGCCATAAAATGATTTCAATGATGAACATGTTCGAATCCTTAAGTCACAATATTAAACATTATTTACTGATTGACTTTCATATCGAAGCCATTGCCTGTAAATCTTTTTCTAGGATATCTTTCACCATTTGGGTGGAGAATTCGGATGAAATAAATTGCTTTCCTAATGCTCCTCGAAGTAGTTGTTTGCTTTGATCTTGAAGCAATTCAATGATGTCCAAAGCAAAGGATTCGGCATCTTCATGAATAGGCATGTGTTTCGATAGCTCAAGTCCCTCCGCTGCTTTGGTGGTCAAAACACAAGGTGCACCGATGCTCATGGCTTCCAATACCTTCATTTTAATTCCTGAGCCTGATTGCAAACAAGCAACAAAAAGTCCGTTTTCTGCGATGAAGACTAATGGATCTTCAACAAAACCATGAATTTTCACCTGATCTTGTCTCCATTCTTCAGGAATGCGTTCGCTTTTTCTGCCGGCAATGTGAAATTCAAGTTCTGGGATTTGTTGCTTAATTGTTGGAAGTACATCCTTTATAAACCATTGAACTGCTTCCAGGTTTGGTTCCCAGTCAAAGGCGCCAATGAAACACATGCGATTTGAGCTCCAGTTCATTTGTAAGTCATACGAAGGCATGGAGGATGGAAGGTAGTTTACTTTTTTCTGCGTTATTTGTTGAATAAACGCGGTATCTTCTTTGGATATGGAAAGAATGGCGTCCACTTGATTCCAAATGGCATATTCTTCTTTCTTTAAGGATTTTGTTAATTGTTGGAGGTACCATTTTTTTAAGGGGTTCCCTTGATTTTTAGCCAATCCTTCCCAGATTTTGTGTTCGATGTTATGGGATCGGTAAAGGATCTTGCCTTGAAATACTTTTCGAACGATGGGTGCATAGATGGCAGCATATAAACTTTCGAAAACAATGAAGTCATACCTTGTGTTGCTTAACATTTCCAGCAAGGTGTCAGAAATGCGTTTGTTTAGAAAGCGTTTCGTGTGGTAGGATTCGTGGGTAATCAAGCTGTAAAGTGCCGGTAAAACTTTGATTTTTGTGTCCAGTTCCAATCCGGTAAATGATGCATTTTCGAGATTCAAAGCATCGTAATCCTCTTGTTTAAAAGGGTGTTTGTGTGTACTAAACGTCACGTAATCGATTTTTTCGATTTGATCGATCTCATGAAGGTCAAGTAGAAAACGACTCATTGCCAGGCATCCACCATCGACAATCGGGTAGGGAGGTTTGTGACTAAGTACGAGTACGCGCATTTTTTCTAAAGATTTTCAGGACAAATGCATTCCACATTTCTTTTGAGAATACTTGGGCGTCATTGGCTGCAGCACGTGTAATGATCCATGCCACTGGTGTGAAAAAGAATCCGGCTAACCACATGCCAATAAACGGAGAAACGGTGTTTGTTTCTGCTAAATTTTGACCAATGCTATTCAGCATGAAATAGACCATGAATGTTAATGCGGCAACGACAACGGGAGCACCAAAGCCTCCTTTTCGAATGATGGCGCCTAATGGTCCACCAACGAAAAATAAGACGATTACCGCGTATGTTAAGGCCAGTTTTTTATGAAATTCAATCCAGTACAAGTCTGATTCTTTCTCCATCACCAAAATGAATTGATCTTGATTTTCAATGGTTTCATTGGTGCGTCTTAATCTAGAGATGACGGTGTTTCGAGCCTGTAGTTTGTCGACAGCACTTAATTTTTGATAATCAATGATGGGTACGGTAACGTTGGACAATCCTGTATTGGGATCTTGGTACATGATTTTGTCATTGAAGCTCACAAATTCTTTTCCGGTGTTTTTTGCGAAGGTTTCAAGGATCTGTGTTTTTTTCTTTTCTAAAGAATCCATCGCAGTACTGATTTGAAAGACATTCATCATCTCGTATTTATCCGTAAATAAATCCTCATCCGTTCGACTTAAATTGAATCCAGCAATGTTTAATTTATAGGTTCCATGTTCGAAATAAGATACGCGTGCTGGGCGTCCCGAAGGATTTTGCACCGTGCCATCAGGTAGAAAAAGAGGATTCTGGATGTCGAGTTCTTCCAAAATCCTTCCGTTTTTTAAATCAAAGAACATGTATTGTCCATTGGCAGACTTGTAAATCCGCGCTTCATTTGCCTTGACTGTTTTTAATTCGGTTGGATGGCTGTAATCATGGATTGTGATGCCTTTATAAACGGTGTCGTTGAAGGACTTAACTTTAATGGAATAACCGGCAAAATCTTTTGTGTAGACTCCAGGAGTTAAAATGGAAGATATTTTCGTGTTTTGAATGTCATAAATCAAGGTGTGAAACTTTAAATTAAACACGGGAATGACATAGTTGGCAAAATAGAATGTACTGATGGAAATGATGGTAACAATAACCATCAAAGGCCGCATGATGCGGTAGAGGGAGAGACCACTTGATTTTAAGGCGGTTAATTCATTGTTTTCCGCGAAACTCCCAAAAGTCATCAAGGAAGAAAGTAAAATCGCCAGCGGAAGCGCTAAAGGAATCAGGTTAGCAGAAACATAGAAAAGCAATTCAAGAATGACCCAAATACTCAGTCCTTTCCCCATCAAGTCATCCATGTAAACCCAAAAGAATTGAAGAATAAGGATAAACATCGAAATCACCAGTGTCACAATGAAGGGACCGGCAAATGATCGAATGCTAAATAGGTACAGTCTTTTCAATCCTGAAAATTTCGGCAAAGGTAGCTAATAAACGTAGAAATAAGTGAAGAATTGTGTGGTTTAAGAACCAATGACTCTTTTTAAATCACTGACTTGTTGGTTCCATAACATGATGGCACTTTCTTTGTCTGCCGGATAAGCAAAGTCGGTGATTTGCAATGAAACAGAAGCCGTCATAGGGTCGACGATGTAAGCGATCTCAAAATAAACATCGTTTCCATCTTCTTCATCCGAAAGCCATTTCCAACGGATTTTTGAATTGGGTTTGTTTTGCAATAAGCGCGCCTCTTCTTCGTTGCCATCCCATTCAAATGAATAGACGTCGTCCTTGATGTTGACGTCGTCTGCAAACCATTCTGACAAACCATCTGGCGTGTTGATTAATTTTTCCAATACACGAGGAGAAGTTTTTAGAAGGAATTCTAATTCGTATTTTTCTTTCATGGGACTTTCGTAAATAATTCTAATTTTGTTAGGCTTCTGCAATATACAAATAAAATCGTGAATGTTTATGAATTCCAGCATTGAACATCTAGGAAATCAACTTTTTAAATACCGTGGATTTGTTCCGGTGATTTTCGCCATCTCCGCATTTTCGATTCAGCTTAATGACACAGAATGGCATGCCAATGTTCATATTTATGAGCGAACGGCTTTTTCATTGGTATTGTTGGGCCATGTAATTCGTTCGTTCACTGTTGGACACCGTAGCATGCAAACTTCCGGTCGCAACCGCAGTCACCAGGTGGCAGAAGTGCTCAATACCACAGGCATGTATTCCATTGTTCGACATCCATTATACCTGGCAAATATCCTTATTTGGATCGGCTGGACAACGTTACTTTGCATTCCATGGTTGATTCTCGCAGCGATGCTTGTTTTCGTCGTTTACTATGGATTCATCATGTATGCGGAAGAGCAGTTTCTAAATCGAAAATTCGGACAAGACTATGAAAAATGGAAGCGACGAACGCCTCGTTTGATCCCGAATCCTTTTCTCTATTCTGCCAATTCGAATGATTTTTCGTGGAAGATTGTATTGAAAAACGAATATCCAGGTTGGACTGCTAGTTTGACTATCGGATTGTGTATTTTCACGCTATTTGCCCATAAAAGTTATCCCATTCAGGAAAACCCGGAACTCTACTGGAAAGGTTGGCTTATCTTGGGCGGTGGAATCGCTCTTTTTGGTTTGACGTTTCGATACCTAAAGCACCGTACGAAACTGTTCCATGAAATGGACTAATTAATTTCCACTTTGAAACACTTGCCGTTGCTGTAAAGAGCGTCCAAGTGTGAGTTCATCCGCGTACTGCAACTCTGATCCCACGGCAATTCCTCTGGAGATCGAGGTAATCAAACAATCGAATCGTTGGAGTTTTTTAAATAAGTAAAAATTGGTCGTGTCTCCTTCCATGGTCGGACTTAATGCAAAGATGATTTCTTTAGCGGATTCTTTTTCCAATTTCAACATCAAAGATTCAATGTTTAAATCTGCCGGACCAATTCCATCCATTGGAGAGATGATGCCACCTAATACATGATAAATACCTTGGTAAGTCGACGTAGATTCGATTGCCATGACATCTCGAATGTCTTCCACAATGCAAATCGTTCCGTGATCGCGTTTTGGATTGGAACAGATGGCACAAACGGGTTCATCCGTCATGTTTCCACAACTGCTGCAATGCAATACTTTCTGTTTGAAGTCAATCAATGCACTAGTGAAATCCGCGATTTCTACTTCGCTGCGTTTGAATAAGTCCAGGGCTAATCGCAGCGCGGATCGACGTCCAACTCCAGGTAGGGTGGACAATTGATCAACGGCTTTTTCAAAATATTTAGATGGAATATTCACAGGTAAAATTGAGTTTCAAAGTTACTTATTCTTTTCAAAACAGGATGAAATCTTTGCAAATACTCAGTACTAGTTTCAAGTCCCTCGTAACATTTGATTAACTTTGTGTGATCATGGCAGTAAAAGAATTAAACATCCGGAACAAACGTGCCCGCTTCGAGTACCATCTTGAAGAGGAATTTACTGCTGGAATGGTGTTGTCTGGCACGGAAATTAAAAGCATTCGTAACGGAAAAGCCAGTATTCTTGAAGCGTATTGCATTTTCTACAACAATGAGGTCTGGATTCGAAACATGCATGTGACGGAGTACGAGAATGGTTCGTTTTACAACCACAAGCCTCGTGCAGACCGCAAAATATTGTTGAATCGAAAGGAAATCAATCGAATCGAAAAGTTTCTAAAAATCAAAGGGAACACCATCATTCCCTTGAAATTATTTCTATCCGAGAAAGGTTGGGTAAAGATTGAGATCGCTTGTGCGGTAGGTAAAAAACTTCACGACAAACGCCACGATTTGAAGGAAAAAGATGACCGCCGAGAAATGGATCGCGCCTTAAAACGTTAGGGAAAACGCCTTAATCTTTGATCACTGGGTATCCAGGAAATTTCGTTTTATCAAATACAAACTTTTTATCGTCGATTTGAGGATTTGCTGTAAATTTCGTCATTGAATAAGTCATCACCGTACCATCTTTCGCTTTTAAAACCGCTTTCTTTAATTCATTTTTCGTTTTTGAAATGAACAAAACAATGGTGTGATAATCTGCTTTTGCGGGTACTTTTGGAAATAAGTTGATGACATAAACCATTTCACCATTCAATTTTTCTTCACGATCGAATTTATTTTTGAATCCTGTTTCCCAAATGGTCATTAATTTTTTTGGATTCATGCCGTCATCGCTGTTTGTCGCATCCGATTCATATACAGATCGCTCTTCTTTAATGACAGTCCAGGTTTTAACGCCATTGGAAATAATGGTGTTTTCGCCATAAGAGGCATAGAATTTATTTCCTTTCACCCATCCTTTTCCCGTAGCATTTTCATTTGTTCCACCTGCATTTTTAATCGTCGCATTGAATTCGATGTAGAAAGACTTCATCGTTTTCATTTTGGAAGAAAGTTTGTCTAGAATTCCCTGTGCTTTTGCATCTTGAGAAAAGGCTGTTCCTACTTGGAGGAAAAGTACCGTTAAAAGGAGGTAAAATGATTTCATAAATTAATTTTCAGTGCAAATATCATAAATTATGCCAAGAACTAAAAATATTCTTAATCAATGATGATAATCGGTTTGTTTAATAGTTGTTTTTCGCTAAAAATTTGCAAAATATAGGTGCCTGCAGGTGTATTCTCCGGAATTTCGAAGGTGTTTCCTTGCACTTTTTGTGTTCTCTTAATGGATTTCCCATCAGAACTAAACAGGTGTAATTGCTGAATTCCTTCACCTTGAATGGTTAAGCATGCGCCACTTTGTACGGGATTTGGAAAGATAGCAAAATTGCTTTGACTAGGGAATTCATATCCAAGCATGGAACCCAAATTAATGTTGTCTAGGTAAATGTTGTTTCCCCATCCACCAATGTTTCGAAAGGCCACTTGTACATTAGTTTGACCTAAATAAGCACTTAAATCCACCGAGTCTGTTCGCCATTGAGCTGCAGTAGGAGTAAATGAACTTTGATTGTCTGGAGAAGTTGCCAATGATGTTCCTCCTTTTAAATAGACTTGTTCAAACGTCAAACCACAATCGCTTGAGATCATTACTGCGAGTGAATCCGAATATCCGCTTCCCCAGCGTGCATATGCGACATCGAAATAAAGAAAGGGTTGAATGTCGAGTACACTGGCATCCAAAGGCATCACAAGGTCATCGTACGATTGTTGTGAGTCGATGTCGTAATTGTTAAAAATAGCGGACTGACTAGAAGCACCATATCCTCCGGTATTCGTCGAAAGGCTCCAAGTTCCACCACCATCTTCGTTGTTGATGCTCCAGCCATTGGGTAAAAAAGTACTTTGAAAATCCTCGTTGATTCCAGTTTGCAATTGAAAGAAGGAAACATTCACGGTTAAACTATCGGTATCTGTATTTCCATTTCCATCGGTAATTTGTAGAATGGCTAAATGATCGCCAGCGCTGGAAAATAGGACACTAGGGTTGCGTAAATTGGATGTTGAAGGTGATCCAGTCGGAAAAGTCCAGCTCCAAGAGGCATTCGAATGATTTAAAAACGAATGGTCTTCAAAATAAAAGGAATCCACTTCACACACGGCAACTTGATTCAATTTATCTACTTGAATGCGGCAGATTGGAACGATTGGATTTTCACTAAGGTTGCTTTCAAAGATTCCTTTCCCGTAAGAAGCTAAACGGATTTTGGCGTCACGGTAGAATGGTTTCAAGATGTTTCCGTTGATAAATGTGGGGAGTCCGGCGTTGTCTAACGTAAAAGTGCTTGAATTATTGCGGTAGTACACCGCTTTATTGGTGGCAACGTAAAGTCCACCATTGGTTCCTGCAATATGCTGGATGGATTGAACGCTCTCATTGTTTAAGACATTGCTTGTCCAGTTCTCCCACGTTTGACCACCATTGGATGTTTTAAAGACTTTGTTTCCATTGGATCCACTTGCATAAGCAATCCATAATTCATTTTCATTTATTGGATTAATGGAAAGCAACATGCGGCGACTGTTTCCACTTGGAATAGTCAATAGGGACCAGGTTTGACCAGCATCTGTTGTTTTCCATAATTTTCCTGTGTTTCCAGAGGCTGGTTGTTGGTTTAAATACATCACATTCGGATTCGATGAGGAAACCTCGATGTACTTTACCTGATCTCCTGAGGCGGTGCCAAAGGTGAAAAGTGCATTAAACGATGCGCCTGCATCCGTTGTTTTGAAGAGGGTATTGTCTCTTCCCAAGAAAGCGATCGAAAAACAGTTTGGGTGGAATTCCATTTCACTCGATTCCGCGGCATAATAACTTTCGTTTGGTGACATGCCGAATGGTGCACCTGAAATGGCATCGCCAAGGTTCATGGGGATTCTTCTTCCACCGATGTCTGAAAAGTAGGTCAAGCGATTTCTGCCCGGATTCACATATCCCGTTGGTGCTTCGCCTCCTCCAAGCTCAAGAAAGTTACCGTTTCCGTAATTTTCATGGTAAGCAAGATTTCCGTTGTGGTATAATCCACCCACAAGAACGTCTTCGTTCCAACCAGAACCAAATCCCCAGTAATCAGAACCGCGCACTCCAGACATCCTAAATTCAGGTTCGCTAGCAAAGAAATCCGATGAATGATAAATGCCTCCATCTGTTGTGATCCACGCATCGTTTCCAAAAACCCGGAAATCTTGGTTGTCGACATGCATGTTTAATGGACCACCAACATAACCAGAAAGCGCTGTGAAGGTTGCTCCACCATCGGTTGATTTATACACATTTAATCCTCCTACCAAAAGTACATTTGGATCGCTGGGTGACGCCATAATGGCACAGTTGTAAAATCCTTGATGGTATAACCATGTAGCTGTTCCGATGGCCAAGTTTATGTGCGAAGTGGAGTAGGGTCCACCAACTGGACCATTCGGAAGTGTCCATGAAATTCCTCCATCATCACTGCGATAAACGCCTATGTAACCAATGTCATTTGGTTTTGATTCGCCAATGAGGTAAGCATAAACGCGGTTTGGATCAGCTGGTGTTACTGCAATGCGTGCTCCACCGTCGTTGCGAGCCGCATCATTTGATGTGTACCATCCGTTTGTTTGAACAGTCCAGTTTAATCCTGTATCGGTTGAACGCAAGAATTCGCAATTTAAGCTCGCTGCATTGTGTTTTACTAAATATAAAATTGCGCTGTTTCCTGTATTGACTTTGATGTCGTAGGAAGCTTCCGTATAGATCGGAGCCCAATTGTTTCCACCGTCTGTGCTCTTGAAAAGTCCTTTGTCCGTTGCTGCAAAAACCAAACTTCCGTTGCTCGGGTGAATGAGGATTTCATTGACTCCAAAATTGGTGTTGGGCAGGACATTTGTCCAAGTTGTTCCGCCGTCTAGAGAACGAAATACGCCTTTGTTTCCACCGGCAAAAATGACATTCGGATTGGAATAATCAACTTCCACAGCTGTAACACCACTTCCAAAGTCGAGTGACATTGAAACGCAGGTCCAATTGAGTCCGGCATCGATGCTTTTGTACACTTCGCCAGGTTCGGTTCCACAATAACAAACATTAGGTGAATTTAAACACTGATCGAAGCTGTAGGTGTTTGTTTGACCCGAACCGGGTGTTAATCCTTCTTGAAAATTGGTGATTGGTCCTACCACACTCCAATTGGAACTTTTAGCTGGATCTTGCTTGTTTAAAAATTCTTTTTCGATGCGTGTTCGTTCTTCTTCACTAGGTAGTTGAATGAATCCTGAATCATCGATAAAGGGTAATATGGAACGCCTCCATCTTTTGTAATATTGAGTGTGGTATGATTTAATCCATTCATTGGACGCATAGTAGGATTTGTAGTGCTGGTCCACTTCAAACACATTTGGATTTTCCGCATACATCAATTTTGCCCATTCAGGCAATTGAGCGATTTCCGTAGCGCTGGGTTTTTTGAGGTTTTGAGCTGAAGGAAAAAGGAAGAATCCGAGGATGAAAAAGGAAAAAAGTAGGGTTTTGCGCATGATTTAGTCATTAAGAATCAAGCTAATTTACTACTTTTTGTGAAGAAATATGGACTTACATAAAACGATCAGACCATTCTGGATCTGGGACCATGCATGACTCACGCATGCCAAAAACACGGTAGCGCCTGCGCGCACAAAAGCGATACATGGCATTTCGAATAAAAGGAGGAACAAGTTTGAAAAGGACGAATAATCGCCACATTCCACCTAGATCGGTCAAAATACTCAAAATGGCGGTGCTTTCAGTTAAAACACGACCGTTTTGGAGGTAGATCACTGAGTCCAATGAACTCATTGAAAAAGGCTTCGTTTTGTTTAATTCTTGTGCGAAGGTTGATTGTGCAGTGGTAAAATAAAATTGTTTGGACTTGTCCCTTTTGAGTAGAAACTGGACGAAGGAATTGCATAAAAGGCAAATTCCGTCAAAAACAATGATTTTTTTATCCTCCATTACTTTACTTACGGAAGTTCAATTTTCTTTGCGTTTTTTACTTTGTCTTTCGTGAGTGCTAGTTCTAGTACTTCCGACATTTTCTGTACAAAGTGAAAACGAATTCCTTTCAGGTATTCCTCTTTGATTTCGTCGATGTCTTGTTTGTTTTTAGTACAAAGAATGATTTCTTTGATTCCTGCACGTTTCGCAGCAAGGATTTTCTCTTTAATCCCACCAACAGGAAGCACATCACCACGCAAAGTGATTTCGCCGGTCATGGCCAAGTTGAGTTTCACTTTACGTTGCGTAAATACGGAAGCTAACGAGGTTAACATTGTTATTCCAGCACTTGGACCATCTTTCGGTGTAGCGCCCTCTGGAACGTGCACGTGAATGTTGTGCTCATCAAATACTTCTTGTTCGATTCCTAATAAATCACTGTGTCCTTTCAAATATTCTAGAGCGATTACTGCAGATTCTTTCATCACATCGCCTAGATTACCGGTTAAGGTCAATTTTCCTTTTCCTTTGGTAATGGAAGATTCGATGAATAGAATGTCCCCACCAACAGATGTCCAAGCGAGTCCAGTTACCACACCGGCTGTTTCATTATTAAGGTATTTCGTTCGTGCTCTTCCTGCGCCGAGGAACGTAAAAAGATCTGCCATGCTGATGTTCGACTCAAAAGATTCTTCCATGGCAATTTGACGCGCGCGATTGCGCACAAGTTTCGCCGTGACTTTGTCCAATCCGCGCACACCAGATTCATTCGTATATTCTTCGACAATTTTCTCCCACACTTTTCGATCCACTTTAATGTCATCTTTTGTAATGCCATGTTCCGCTATTTGCTTAGGAAGGAGGTGTCGTTTCGCAATTTCGATCTTCTCCTCGATGGTGTATCCATTCACCTCAATGATTTCCATTCGGTCCAATAGAGGTGTTTGAACGGTGCTAAGGTTATTTGCCGTTGCGATAAACAGAACTTTAGATAAATCGAATTCCGTTTCCACGTAATTATCGTAAAAAGCACTGTTTTGTTCTGGATCAAGTACTTCGAGCAGAGCAGAGGAAGGGTCTCCGTGGTTGTTTCTTCCGAGTTTATCGATTTCATCTAGGACAAAAACGGGGTTTGCTGTTTCCGCTTTTTTCAAATTTTGCATGACGCGACCAGGCATAGCTCCGATGTAGGTTTTTCTGTGTCCACGAATTTCTGCTTCGTCGTGGAGTCCACCGAGGGACATTCGAATGTATTTTCTTCCTAATGCTTCGGCAATGGATTTACCAAGAGACGTTTTTCCAACTCCCGGAGGACCGTAAAAGCAAAGAATCGGAGATTTCATGTTGCCTTTCAACTTTAAGACAGCCAGGTATTCCAAGATGCGTTCTTTGACTTTTTCCATCCCAAAATGATCCCTCTCAAGAATTTTTTTGGCACGATTCAGATCCAATTTATCTTTGGTGTAAATTCCCCAAGGAAGGTCTAGGAGCACATCCAAATAGTTCATTTGAACGGTGTACTCTGCTCCTTGTGGATTCATGCGTTGTAATTTCTCTAATTCCTTGTAAAACAATTTTTCAACGCGGTCATCCCATTTTTTTGATTTCGCACGTTCTTCAAATTCGCGCACATCTTGAATTTGTGGATTATCCCCCAATTCATCTTGGATGGTACGCATTTGCTGATGAAGAAAATATTCGCGTTGTTGTTTGTCAAGGTCCTTCCGCACGCGGTTTTGAATTTCGTTGCGCATTTCAAGCATTTGAACTTCCAATGTCAAATGCTCCATGACCATCATGACCCTTTTTTTGACGTCCATTTCTTCGAGCATCTCTTGCTTTTTAGCAACATCCGCATTCATATTGGAAGAAATGAAATTTACGAGAAAGGTTGGGCTATCAATGTTTCCGATGGCAAATTGTGCTTCCGATGGAATATTTGGACTTTCACGGATGATTTGAAGTGCTAAATCCTTGATTGTTTTGAACATGACATCCAATTCTTGGTTGCCTTTTTCAAATGGAACCTCTTTGAAAATGTTCACTGTAGCACGCATGTAAGGCTCCGTTTGGATCGGATTTACGATTTCAAAGCGACGTTTTCCTTGAAGGATGACGGTTGAACTTCCATCAGGCATTTTGAGCAAACGAACGATTTGAGCTACTGTACCAATGCGGTGTAAATCTTCAAAAGAAGGGGATTCTTCTTCTTGGTTTTTTTGAGATACAACCCCAATGATTTTATTTCCTTTATTCGCTTCTTGGATGAGTTTAATCGATTTATCACGACCAACCGTAATGGGAATGACAACACCTGGGAACAAAACATTGTTCCTCAAAGGCAATATTGGCAATTCCGAAGGGAATTCTTGATTATTGACATTTTCCTCCTCTTCTGCGGTAATTAAGGGAATGAATTCCGCATCTGATTCCATGCCAGATACCCCAAAAAAACCGTGTTCAAATAAATCACTCATATCTTAAGTTTTGCGACAGATTGTCAGTGTAAATCATGGGAGTTTAAAAATCATCCCCATGTAAGCTAAGTCTCCTTAGTTGGACAAGCATTGTGCCATGCTTCCCTCTTCTGAAAAATAGTCAGTTTATGGACGGATATGATGCAGGTGTTCAAAGATCTTTTGATCGGCTTCACTCCATTCAATGTGTCGACGTTCCATCATCGCTTTTGCCGCTTGGATGCTTTTCTCTAGTTGAAAAACTTCTTGATCCTTTCCATTTAACCAAGTAAAAGAAGGAAGGTGTTTTGGAGGAAAGGAATCCGCAAATACATTCACTGCAAATCCAATGACCGTAGCGGTGTTAAACATGGTGTTAATGGCGCTTTTGGAATGGTCTCCCATGCACAATCCCATAAATTGGGTGTCACAAGATTCCAAGCTTTTTGTTTCGTAATTGTAGCTAGAAACGGAACTGTAATTGTTCTTTAAATTAGATGAATTCGTATCCGCTCCGAGGTTACACCATTCCCCAATAACAGAATTTCCTAAGAATCCATCGTGGCCTTTATTTGAATAAGCCATCAGGATGACATTGCTTACTTCACCACCAACACGGCAATGAGGTCCTATTGTCGTGGCTCCATAGATTTTCGCTCCCATTTTTACCACTGCGTCTTCGCAAAGCACAAAAGAACCCCGGATCATCGATCCCTCCATCACTTCAGCATGTTCACCAATGTAAATTGGACCATACGTCGTGTTCAGGATGCTTCCTTCCACACTTGCACCTTCTTCCATGAAAAGCAACTCGCTTGGACCAATGAGTGTATTCGTTTTGGATAATTCTTGTGATGCTCGACCTTCCGTAATTAAGCGGAAATCCAACTGAATGGCTGCTTCGTTTTGTTGAAATAAATCCCAACGATTTTCAATTACAATCGGTGGATTTCCAAGGTATTCGATTCTCGTATTTCCGGTGCCATTTTCAGCGATGAAAAGGCCGTTCATGTAGAGCGAACATCCTTCTTCCAATGCAAATAGGGAAGCTGCGACTTCTTCGTTTGGTAT
>Ga0208592_1000193_pt1 | contig 18923 bp, 15 predicted proteins | sample LakMenE18May10ns_FD_150712 | JGI IMG/M metagenome (GOLD analysis project Ga0208592, IMG submission 150712) | Freshwater microbial communities from Lake Mendota, WI - 18MAY2010 deep hole epilimnion ns (SPAdes) | ecosystem: Environmental > Aquatic > Freshwater > Lentic | place: Lake Mendota...
TATCGCCCGCAAACATTTGCGTGTCGTTAACCGCACGTGACCCAATCCGAGTCGACCATGTGTCTGCCAGACTTGTGGTGGGCACGTTCGTGGAGTTCGTCTGCGTAAACAACTGTTTCCCATTGAGAAACAACGTGATGGTATTTGTTGATTTATTTGTGGCATAAGAAATGTGTTGCCACTGCCCTTGAATTGCAGTAACACCAGTGCTCCTAAAGGCCCAACTTCCACTGGTGTTCATGAACGCGTACTGGAATTCGCCTGCAGCAATCGAAAACAGCCACGAGTTCTCCTTGCTCATGATCGTGCAGTAACGATTCGCCGTGAAACATGTTGCACTGGGGCGAATCCATGCAGAGAAAGTGATGTTGCCCGTGAAGTCGAATGCCGAGTCATGTCCTTTCGAGAAGTACTGACTCGTACCGTTAAAACTTGCATACGAGTCGACGGTGGCAACGCCGGCTGCTTGCGCCACATTGCGCTTCACCCCAGGTAGTTGCATTGTGCTCACCACCAACGAAGCCGCTACGGACGCAACAACGACACGAGCGAGCAAGCGTGTGCGTGTGCCTGAATGTAGCGGCATGACATTACTATAACGGCGCTACAATACCTTTATATAGGTGTATAGCCCCTAAAAATCAAGACTTTTGCGCATTAATGCAAGGGGAAAGGGCCCCGCGGCACCTTGCCGCGGTCACAACAACTGGCGCGCTTGGAGAGACTCGAACTCCCAACCTTTTGATCCGTAGTCAAATGCTCTATCCATTGAGCTACAAGCGCTTAGGCAGTGCATTCTAAGGGGAAAACGCCAAGGGCGAAACCTGCCCCCTCAATTGGGGGAAATCACCGAAGTTGCTATGTTAAAAATCACTATGGGCAATCGATTCACTCTCAAACAACGCTTGCGTTACCGATTCGACAATGGGTTGGCCCGTGGAATTGGTGCCGTTCTCACGTGGCTCGGGGCAATTACTGCCATTCTTGTGCTCGTTGTTTCGGTACTCACCTGGCTCTTCAAACTTGGGCCATCCGATGAGCCAACCAGTTTTTTGGAAAGCATCTGGCTCGCCGCGGGTCGCTACCTCGATGCAGGTACGTTCACCGGCGACCAAGCCTCGGGTTACCGCGTATTCAGCGTGCTCATCACGCTTGTCGGTATTTTCATTGGTGCAGCAATTATTGGTCTCATTTCCAGTGGCCTCGACACCCGATTGCAAGAACTGCGCCGTGGAAAGTCAGATGTCATTGAAGGTGACCACACGCTCATCATCGGGCGTAACGCCAAATTACCGAGCATCATTTCAGAACTCGTTGAAGCGAACCGGAGTAATCAGAGCCACGTCATTGTCATCCTCAGCCCCGACGATGTTGTTGAGGTCACCGAAGCGTTGAATCGCGATGTCGCCGACATGGGCAACTCGCGCTTAGTGGTGCGCAGCGGTTTACCCACTCGCCTTGCCGATCTTTTGCGTATGAACCCACATGATGCGAAATCAATCATCGTGCTTAATCCTGAAGGCGAAGAATCAAACACTTATGGCGTCAAAGTGATTTTGGCATTGCACAAAATTCTTGGCGAGGCATCAACCGTTCAGATCATCGCAGAAATTGAGGGCGAAGACACCTCGCAAGCTCTGCGTGAAGTTGTGGGCAGTCGACTCATTGCTATTTCGCCCACAGAAATTATTGCTCGCATCACGGCCCAAACCTCTCGTGCTTCTGGTCTTGGTTTGATTTACCAAGAGCTGCTCGACTTCGACGGCGATGAGATGTACGTGAAACTTGTTCCCCAAAATCTTGTTGGTCGAACATTTGGCGAACTACTACTTGCGTCATCTAACGCAACAATTATTGGAATGCAAAAAACTGATGGCGCAGTTCTCTTGAGCCCACCACTCAATACTGTTTTCGCCAGTGGCGACTCAGTGATTGGTATCGCAGAAGATGACTCCGTTTTCAACATAGATCTTGTACCTGAACCCTGGCAACCAAACGAAGAAAAGCCTATTTCTTCAGGCGAATTCAAACGCGAGCGGTCACTCATTATTGGGTGGAACCAGATGGCGCCGCGCGTCATTTTGGAAATTGAAGCCGATGTAGCTCCAGGATCTGAGTTAGTGATACTGCTGAACCCCGAACTTCATGACCCAGACTTAGTTGCTGCACAAATCAAGGGGCTCGGTCTTGTCAATCAAACTCTGCAACTTGTGGAAGGCGACACCATTGCACGCGTCTCTATTGTTGCTGCCACAGCGTCGGGCGAGTTCGATCACTACCTCATCTTGTGTGAAAACCCACCTTTCGAAATCGACGAAGCCGATGCTCGCGTGCTCTTGAGTTTGATGCATTTACGTTCAGCACACGCCACAACATCGGGAAACATTGTCACCGAGTTGCGCGACCCAGACGATGTTGAATTAGCAAGCGACGGCAACGGCGACGATTTCATCGTGAGCCAGCAACTCATCAGCTTGCTTCTTGCACAATTAAGTGAAAGCCCTCAACTCGTTGAGGTGTTCAGCGATCTCTTTGGCGCACACGGTTCAGGTATCGCCAAGCATCCCTTCGCGCGTTACGCGCCACACAACACTGCAACTTTCGCCGAGGTCATCGCTGAAGCGCGCAACTGTGGTGTTATTGCTATCGGTTATCAATGCGCCGCTGCTGCTGGCCAGCCAGGCTTTCTTGCAGCGGGACTGCGACTCAACCCACCCAAAAACGAACGCATCACCTTTAACGCCGGCGACCAAGTGATTGTTATCGCACACCGCGCTTAGTGCTTGCGCGCTATTCCCACGCCGCCCACGAGTTTGAACGCTTGTAGAGCGTGAGTGCTGCACGCGCATTGGTACCTGCATCAAGCAACTGCGATGGGTTCGTGACCCCAATAGTTGCTAGCCAACTCTTGTGCGCCTGAAAGTGAATTTGAAAGAGGCCGTAGCAACAGAAGTTGTATGCAGCTGCATTGGTACGACTTTCGCGCTGAACAATTTCTAATGCACGCTTTTCTAAAGCGTCGGGAAATACGTCGCGAATGATTTTTGTTGACTGAGCAGCAGTGAATCGCTTCGCGGCAACTACAACTACTGGCTTTGGCGATGATGCTTGTCGTGCTGGCTGCGTGGTAGCAACAGGTGCGGGGCGGCGCATACGCGCACCACTTGGCACACACAGTTCGTCGCCAGGAACAATCACTGTGCGCGCATTGGCTTTATTCACTTGGAGTAATTCGCGAGTTCCCACTCCGGCATAGTCGGCGAGCAAACTCCACGAATCGCCAAGTTGCACAGTGAACTTTGCGCCGCACTGTGGAGTTTTCACTTCTGGTTGCACCACCACTTTTGCTTCAACCACTTGTGGTGCTGGTGCAAGCGTGGCAACGGGTTCTGGCGTTGACTCTGGCACTTCAACAATGGGGGGAACCGTTGCAACTGTCGTTGTTGGCTCAGGTTCGCGGCCGGGTTCCAATACAGCAACCGCTCCTGCGCCACTTGGTACCGGGGCTGGGTTGTTGTCGCCCAAGGCTCGAGCCACAGGTATACACAAAGCCACCGCAACTGCCACCACACCTAGGCGCCGGGCCATGGGGTGGGTGGGTCGGCTCAACCGTGGGTTCCGGTCGGCGTCAGCCCAGAAGTTGTTGTTTTGGTGTGTCATAACAAGCCCCACAAGTTCCGCCCGCAGGTACCTTTTGGTCTATCGGGGCACTTGGCCAAAAGCAAAGGAAGCCGTAAAACCCAATAAAATCACTGTGGATAACCTCAATTGAGGCCAATGGCGGGTGCCCGGGGCACCACGAAAACACCTGGCGGAGAGGGTGGGATTTGAACCCACGGTCCGCTTTAACACAGACAACGCCTTAGCAGGGCGCCCCATTCGGCCGCTCTGGCACCTCTCCTGGACACGGTCAGTCTATGGCACAATTGCCGACTTCCTAACCGGAATTTCGCCTTCTCGCAAGGCTCTACTATAAATACATCGCCTTCGCCGAAGGCATCGCATTGATATTTCCTTGGGAGGAAAAGTTGAACAAGCGAATGACAAAGAAGTGGCTGCCCGCCATTGCCGTTTTGGCATTGGGAGCAAGCCTCGTGGCATGCGGAAGCGACAGTGCTTCTGACGACGCCGCACCTGCAGACGACACCATGGTTACAGAAGACACCATGGCCCCAACAGATGACACCTCTGCTCCAGAAGCAGCGGTTGCCGGCTGGGAAACCAACTTCACACCATGGACAGCCGATGCTGCTCCAGTGAATTGTGGACCAAAAGAAGGAGAGCCACTCAAGGCTGCTTGGGTGTATGTTGGCCCCATCAACGATGGTGGTTGGACACAAGCACATAACGAAGGCCGTCTTGCTGTGCAAGAAAAGTTTGGCGACAAAATTGTGACCACCTACAAGGAAAACGTTCCTGAAGGTGACCAAACCGCACAGGTGATTGACGACCTCATTGCCGATGGCAACACCGTTATTTTCGGAACATCTTTTGGTTTCCAAGATGCTTTTGCTGCAGCTGCAGAAAAGAACCCCGACATCTGCTTCGAGTTTGCAACTGGCTTTAAGAGCGCAGCGAACTTGTCACAGTTCTACGGTTCAGCAGAAGACACCGACTACCTCACTGGTATGGCAGCAGGTTTTGCATCAAAGACCGGCAAGCTCGGCATCCTTGCAGCATTCCCGATTCCTGAAGTGATTCGTGGCGTGAATGCATGGACCATGGGTGCACGTGCTGCTAACCCAGATGCTGAAGTGAAATTGGTTTGGACCAACAACTGGTTCGACCCAGCTCTTGAGCGCAAAACTGCTGAAGCCCTCATTGCTGGTGGCGCTGACGTCATTGGTGTGAAGTCGCAAGACTCTCCTGCTTCTGGCGATGCAGCAAATGCTGCTGGTGTTCCATGGGCTGGTTACGACAGCGACCAAAGCGAGAACTACCCAGACGTATGGCTTACGGCCACTACTTACCACTGGGATATCTATGAAATTCCTCGTATCCAAGCCGTCCTCGATGGCACGTGGGTTGCAGGCAACTACTACGGCGACCTTGAAGACACCTTCGTGCGTCTTGCCCCTTACGGCAAGCTTGTGACCGAAGAGGCTCGAGCAGCAATTGAAGCCAAAAAGGCTGAGTTCACCAAGGCTCCAGGTTCAATGTTCACTGGTCCGTTGAAAGACAACACTGGCAAGGAAGTCATTCCTGCTGGCAAGACGGCAACTTATGGTGAGCTGATGGCTCAAAACTTCTTGGTAGAAGGCGTTGTTGGGGAAATCCCCGCCAGCTAATTCTGCAGCATTAACTGTTCGTTAAAGGGGGGTGAGCCTTTTCGGCTCACCCCCCTTTGTCGTCTAGCGTTCAAAGTGGTGGGGAACATGACAAACACAATTGCTGTACAAATGTCTGGGGTCGTGAAACGATTCCCTGGGGTCGTTGCCAACGATGGAGTGGAGTTCACTCTGTTGCGCGGAGAAGTGCATGCATTGCTTGGCGAAAATGGTGCTGGCAAATCAACTCTCTCCAATATTTTGACGGGTCTGTACCGACCCGATGAAGGCACTATTGCATTGAATGGTGCCCCTGTTTCTTTTAGTTCACCGCGCGATGCATTAAATGCAGGCATCGGAATGGTGCACCAACATTTCCGTTTGGTCGAAACATTCTCTGTTGCAGAAAACGTGGTGCTCGGCAACCCCGACACTGCATTTCTTCTCGACACTGCTGCCATCAATGAGCGCGTGAAGGAACTCGCCGCACGTTACGACATGGCCGTTGACCCCGAGGCTCGTGTATGGCAACTCAGTGTGGGTGAACAGCAGCGCGTAGAAATTTTGAAAGTTCTGTATCGCGGTGCACAAGTTCTCATTCTCGATGAACCCACCGCAGTGCTGACACCGATCGAAGCCGACGCTCTCTTTCGCACCTTGCGTGCAATGACCGCTGAAGGTCGCACTGTTATTTTCATTTCACACAAACTCGACGAAGTAATGGCGGTGTCAGATCGCATTACCGTTTTGCGCGGTGGCCGCACGGTAGGAACCGTCGATACGTCTTCTACTAACAAGCGTGACCTCGCGAGCATGATGGTGGGGCGCAATGTGGAATTCACTCGCGTCCAACGTAAAACACCTGCGCAAGCAAACGATGTGGTGTTACACGTAGAGAATCTTGGTGGCCACGACGATCGTGGTCGCGATGCGCTCCATGGCATCACTCTTACAGTGGGTCGTGGAGAAATTGTAGGAGTTGCTGGTGTTGCCGGTAATGGACAACGTGAACTTGCCGAGGTGATTGCTGGCATGCGCCACGCCACCACTGGTTCAGTAAGCGTTGAAGGCAAAGTATTGCAAAGCGGAAAAGCACGCGCTGCAATTTCAGGTGGAATTGCACACGTTCCCGAAGATCGTTTACATACCGGGCTTGCTGCGGGCCACTCTGTTGAAGACAACCTGGCATTGAAGTCGTACCGCTCATCGCTGCTCTCACGTTTTGGCTTATTGCGTCGCCAAGCAATGCGCGATGGTGCAACAGAACTTGTTGAGCGCTACGACGTGAAAACTCCCAGCACACAAACTGCAGTGCGCCTGTTGTCTGGTGGCAACGTGCAAAAAGTTTTGCTTGCGCGTGAGTTTTCTACCGGGCCAAAAATTCTCATTGCTGCTTCACCCACACGTGGTCTCGATGTTGGTGCTATTGAGTCGGTGCGTGAACGTTTGGTGGAAGCAGCCGATGGTGGCTTAGGAGTGCTTCTCATTAGCGAAGACCTCGACGAAATTATGTCGCTCGCCGACCGCATTGCCGTGATGTACGAAGGACGCATTGTTGCTGTGATTCCCGCCGAATCTGCCGATCGCGAAACCATTGGTTTGCTGATGGGTGGTTCACAACTGGAGGCAACCTCATGAAATCGCCAGTGCGCTTAGAGCGCCGTTTAGAGCAGCCGAAATGGCTGAACTGGGCAATTCCTCTCATTTCATTGTTGGCGGCATTGGCAGTAGGCGCCATTGTGCTCTTGATCACCGGCAAAAACCCGCTCGATGTCTACCAACGCATTTTTGAACGTGGCTTTCTTTCCACGCGTGCACTCACCGGCACCTTGCGAACCGCCACACCATTTGCTTTCACCGGGCTGTGCGCAGCTGCAGCGTTTCGCTTAGGTGTCATCAACATTGGTGGTGAAGGCCAGTTGTACATGGGTGCCATTGGCGCTTCATACGTTGGTCTTGTTATGGGCAACTCGTACCCAGTGGGCATTGTCATCATTGCCATGGTTTTTGCCGGAATGATTTTCGGCGGAATGTACGCAGGCTTTGTTGGGTTGTTACGAGCGCAATTCAATACCAATGAAATTATTACGTCGCTCATGATGAACTACATCGCGGGCATTGTTTTGAACTACCTCATTTTCAACTCGCTTTCGTATTGGCGTGATCCACGCTCTGCAGGCTTTCCCTCTGGTAAGCCACTCGAGAAGCGAGCATTTTGGCCTTCGTATGAAATTGCTGGCGTAGGTATTTCCTTTGGCTTGTTGCTCGCAGCCTTTGTTGCCATTGCCGTGTGGGTGCTGTACAAGCGCAGTCGTTTCGGTTTCGAAATTGGTGTTATTGCCGACTCGCCACGTGCAGCGCGCTACATCGGCATTCGCACCAAAACCACCATCGTTGCTGTTACTGCACTATCTGGTGCGCTCGCCGGTATTGGTGGCGCAAGCCAAGTGGGCGACTTCACGCACTACCTCGATGCAAAGGGCTTACAACTCAACAGCTTTGGCTACACCGGAATTGTTGTTGCCGCTCTTGCCCGACTCAACCCACTGGGCGCCATTGTTGTAGCAATTCTGCTGGGTGGTCTCACCAATGCGGGTTACTCACTTCAAGGACCCGACTTCCCGAGTGGTTTGGTGGGCACCTTGCAAGGTCTCATTCTCTTTACCGCAGTAGCTGGTGAAATTCTCATGAAGTACCGCGTGAAACGCAACACTGCAGCAAAGAAAGCGACGGTTGCATCGTGAACAACAGCCTTCTTATTGTCATTTTAGCTTCAGCAATTTTTTACGGTACTCCATTACTTTTCGCAGCACTTGGCGGTGTCTTCACCGAGCGCAGTGGTGTACTCAACCTCGGTGTTGAAGGCATGATGCTCATTGGTGGTGTGAGTGCCGCGTGGGCATCGCAACATGTTGGTGGTTCAGCATGGTTCACCGTGTTTGCTTCCATTCTCATTGCAATGTTTGCTGGTGGTTTAACCGCACTCCTGCACGCATTTTTGTGTGTGACGTTGAAAGCTAACCAAACTGTCGCTGGGCTCTCCATCACTATTTTTGCTGGCGCACTTGGCTTGTCGAGTTACTTTGCCAACGTCTGGGAAGTAGCTTCGAGCCCCGTGTCGCGACCCATTCGCAAACTCGATGTCTTGGGTCTTGCCGACACACCAATACTTGGACCACTACTTTTTAACCACACCATTCTCACGTATGTGAGTTGGGTGCTTGTTGCGGTGTCGTCGTTCTACCTCTTTCGCACCAAAACAGGTTTGCAATTGCGTGCTGTTGGTGAGTCGCCACAAACAGCCGATGCAATGGGAATCAGCGTGGTGAAATATCGCTACTTCCACACCATCTTGGGTGGCATGCTCGCCGGCATTGGTGGAGCTTTTTACAGCCTCGCCATCGTTTCCACTTGGGTTGACGGCCTCACCAAAGGTGCGGGCTGGATTGCCATTGCGCTTGTTATTTTCGGATTCTGGCGCCCCGACCTCACTCTCGTCGGCGCGTATCTCTTCGGTGCTTTGCAATCACTGGGTACCACTTTGAAAGCACGCAGCTTTCATATTTCTGGCGACCTGCTCGACGCACTTCCATTCGTCATGACCATCGTTGTTCTCGTATTGGTTTCTAGTCGTTTCGCTCACAAGCGTCTTGGCGCTCCGGCAGCTCTTGGCGTTCCTTATGAACGCGAAGAACGATGAGCAACAACTCTTCACCTACAACTGCACTCACGAACACCTCACCAGGGTTACGCAATGCGTGGCATCCAGTGTTGCGCAGTGCAGATCTGTTGCACAATGCACCACAGCGTGTGATGTTGCTCGGAGAGCCTTACGTGCTGACGCGCATCAACGACACTCTCACCGCATTTGTCGACAAGTGCCCGCATCGCAACGCACGCCTCTCCGATGGTTGCGTCGTGGGCGAACATTTGCAGTGCCCATACCACGGGTGGGAATTCACCGCCGAAGGTGACCTTGCTCATGTTCCTGCACTCGGTGCTGGTGCAACACTGCCACCACATACTGCCCTTTCACCTGCGAGCATTGTTGAAAAATACGACCTGGTGTGGATAGCACCCGATGCGCCCGTCACCGACATCATCACTATTTCTGAATGGAACGATGCAACACTGCGCCATGTGTGGCTAGAGCCGCTCACTATTAACGCAGCTGCTGCACAATTCATCGACAACTTTCTCGACTTCGGACACTTTCCCTTTGTGCACGCTGGCACGTTTGGTTCGGGCGAAGATGAAAACATTCACGAGTATTCAGTAGAGAAAGACGAATCCGGCTGGGGCTTTGTGGTGAACTACGAACACACCATTGAAAACAACGAAGACCCACTTGTTGCAACCGGCGAACATCCACTCGTTCAACCGCGCATCATGCGCTACGAGTTCACTGCACCGTTCTCGTGCAACTTGCGACTCAGTTTGCCCACCACCGGCATGGTGAATGCCATTGTTACTTTTTGCCAGCCCATCGACCACAACACCACGTGTTTGTATTCAGTGATGTTGCGCAACGACTGCCCCACCGATGCGCTTGCACAATCAGCAGCTGCTTATGAAATGGATATTTTGGCCGAAGACCTCAAGGTCATTGAGGGTCTATACGACAAAGTTGTTCCATTAGAACGTGGTCAGGTACACACGCGGGCCGACCGCAACACCGTTGAGTTTCGTCGCATCATGCAACGACTACTTGGCGGAACGAGCAGGATTTGAACCTGCGGACCCTTGCAGGTCTCCTGTTTTCAAGACAGGTGCATTCGGCCGCTCTGCCACCGTTCCGTCTGAGATGTTATCGGGGAATATGGCTTCGCAAATGCGTCACCCAATCATCAGCTTCTTTCCAGCGGGTATCGGCATGCTCACGGGCACTGTGAGCCGCTGGGCCGGCAGCCGGATACGAGCCAAAGAACTTCACTCCGCCTTGTTTTGCGCGTAATTCACGCAAAGCGTCGGCCATCAGCTCGCTGTCGATATGCCCATCGGCATACATAATGAAGCAGTAGTCGCCGAGTCCACTATTTTTCGTGGGTCGTGAACTGAGATGCGATAAGTCGATGCGACGGGCAGCGAATTCTTGCAAAATGGAAATGAGGCTGCCTGGCTCGTTGGCGCGCTGGAACACCACCACAGCAGTGCGGTCGTGCCCCGTTGCTTGTGGAATGAAATCTTTTCCCACCAACACAAAACGAGTTTGATTGTTTTCGTGGTCGGCAATATTGCGCGCAACAACAGAAAGCCCATACAACTCACCGGCAACTTCAGGCGCAATTGCAGCAACTCCTGCAAGCTTTTCGGTGGCAATTTGACGTGCTGCTTCTGCCGTACTTGTTGCAGCACGCACCGTTGCTTCCGCCAAATTTTTGCGCAAAAACGCATGGCACTGCGCTGTTGCAACCGGCATTGACCACACTTCACTGATGTCAGAAAGTTGTGTGCCAGGTAATGCAAGCAAGCAGTGCTCAATGTTCAGCACCACTTCACGCTGAATGAAAAGTTCATGGTCGAACACCAAAGCGTCTTGGGTGAGATTCACCATTCCTTCAATGCTGTTCTCAATCGGAACAAAGCCAAGAGCCACTTCGCCCGCCTCCACAGCATCGAGCACGTCGGGAACCGTACGGAAAGGCACAAGTTCACATAGAGCAAGGTCGGCCTGTGACCGAGCTGCTTGTTCAGTGAAAGTACCAAGCGGCCCCAAGAAGCCCACCCGTGTGCCAGGGGCAACGGGGGTGGAAATAGGGCTTGCGGGGGTTGATTGTGCACTCACACTATGAAGGTTAGGCGTAGTGATGGCAACATGGAGGTGTGTTTGAAGAAACCCTCCGCCAAATGCTCGCCGACGTCCGCTCTGGGGCCGTCTCACCCGACGAAGCTGTCGCCCAGTTGCGCCGCCTCCCCTTTACCGAAGTGGGCGACGCGTTAGTCGACCATCACCGGGCCCTGCGTACCGGGGCACCCGAAGCCATTTATGGCCCGGGCAAATCGCCGCAACACTGTGTCGACATTGTGGGCGAACTATTGGCCAACGGCAGCGGCCCCGTCATTCTCACCCGTGTTATTCCCGCACAACGAGAAGCTGTTCTTTCTGCTCATGCGTCGTATGGCATGCCCGAAGAAGCATCGAACACAATGGCGTGGCGCCTACCCACTATCGATGCCTCTCGCCCTGCTCCGCGCGTGCTTGCTATCAGTGCCGGAACATCTGACGTGCCCGTGTTAGACGAATGCGTACTTACTTTGCGCGCCTATGGCTATTCACCTCAACGCATTGTTGATGTTGGTGTTGCTGGTCTCCACCGCTTGCTTGTGCATATTGATGCCATTCAAAATGCCGACGCAATCGTGTGTGCTGCAGGTATGGAAGGTGCACTCCCCAGTGTTATTGGTGGCCTCACCGGTGCACCCATTGTTGCTGTGCCCACAAGCGTGGGTTACGGATCATCACTTGAAGGAATTACCGCACTCCTTGCAATGCACTCGTCATGTGCGTCAGGAATTGCCGTAGTAGGCATAGACAACGGTTTTGGCGCTGCATGTGCAATAGCGCGAATGTTGAGAAGCGCTGCGTGAGCGCAGATACTCCACAATCTGCCAACACCGTTTGGGTCAATGCCAGTGCTGGTGTTGCTGGCGACATGTTGCTGGGCTCGCTCATCGATGCAGGTGCCGACATTACTGAAGTGGTCAATATTCTTTTTGGCCTTGGTTTAGATGATTGGGCACTCACCGCAGAACCCGCAATGCGTTGCGGTATTGCTGCAACACACGTTGTCGTTGTAGAGCATCATCACGATCATCACCATCACACTCATCGTTTACACAGCGACATTGTTGCACTGCTCAATGCAGCCGACATTCCTGCACGCGTGCGTGAACGTGCACTTGCCACCTTTGCTGTGCTTGCGTATTCAGAAGCAGCTGTGCACAACGTTCTTGTTGAAGATGTCGAGTTTCACGAAGTCGGCAGCATCGACGCCATCATCGACATTGTTGGTAGTTGCGCTGCACTTGAAATACTGGGCATCGACCGCATCGCTTCATCACCCATTGCCACTTCGCATGGCACCATTCGCAGTGCACACGGCATTCTTCCCAACCCAGGGCCAGCTGTTGCCCACATGCTGGCAACACACGCGGTACCTACTCGCGGAGTAGATGTTGACTATGAAGTATCTACACCTACCGGTGTTGCACTGCTCATTGCGCTCGCAGAATCTTTTGGTGCATCGCCTTCCATGCCCGTTACAGCCATTGGTCATGGTGCGGGAACGCGCAACCCCACAGACCGCGCCAATGTTGTGCAGGTGCTCTTGGGCGCAACCGATGTTGTGCACGATGGCGATACAGAAACTTTGGTCGTGTTGGAAACCAACACCGACGATGTCACTCCTGAAGTATTGGCCTACACGGTTGCGCAACTCATGGAGCACGGCGCAAACGATGCATGGGTCACGCCCATCATCATGAAAAAAAATCGGCATGGGCATTGCCTGCAAGTGCTTTGCACTCCACAACTTGCCCCAACACTCAGCAACATTATTTCTCTGGAAACTGGGTCTCTCGGAATTCGTCACAGCACAGTGGAGCGTTTTGCATCTGCACGCGAAGTAGTGAGTGTCGATGTACTCGGATTCTCTATTGATGTCAAAATGAGTAGCGCTCGGCTCAAGGCAGAATTCGAACATGCTGCTATTGCTGCGAAAGCAACCGGAGTACCACTGCGTGAAGTAATGCGCTTAGCCGAAGAAGCCGCGCGCGGTTATTTCAGTTAGAGCAACTTTATTCCCGCAAGTAATGCGCCAGTGCCTAGTGCTTGAGCGGAAATCACCACTCCCACCAGCCACTTCAATTGCTTGTTGAAGAGCATGTGCATTTCAGTACGTAACTCAAGACGCAACGCCTGCATCTCGCCACGCAACTCAGTGCGCAGCTCTTGCATCTCCCCACGCAACTCAGTGCGCAACTCTTGCATCTCGCCACGCAACTCAGTGCGCAGCTCTTGCATCTCCCCACGCAGCTCTGCACCCAACGCCTGCATCTCGCCACGCAACTCAGTGCGCAGCTCTTGCATCTCGCCACGCAGCTCTGCACCCAACATTTGCATATCGCTTGTCAGTGCAATGCGCACTATTTCCATATCTTTCGTAGTGAGCACACGTAGGTCGGCAACATCTGACCTGCGTGCAACATCACCCCACCCTGTTGGTGGCAAATGTTCCATAATGATGGCTGCCACCTCCTTGCCGTGTGCAGTACTCAAAGCTTCGTGCATCTGAAAGCGTTCTGCCTCAGTAATTGTCATGGTAAACCAAATCCCTCCCGTTGGCGACACCTATATGTGTGCTTTTGCCCCGGGAACGTGGCAACTTTTTACACTGGCAGGAGCTCTTGCGTCCAGGCTTTTAATTCCTCAATGCTGGCCTCACCTGAACGGCGTGCCAATACTTTGCCGTTGCCATCAAGCAAGATCATCCCTGGGTAACCCGACACGCCAAATGCCAACGCTGCATTTTGGTCTTCGCTGTCGGCCATCACCGGCCACGGCCAGCCTTTGTCGACAACCCACTGCGAAGGCGGCCAGTTTGGCGCATCGTCACGAGCACCCGTGCTCACACCAAACACTTCCATATCGGCCGGCATGGTGCCCGAATTTTTCCACTCAATCAGACGCGGCACCTCTGCATTGCAGTGTGAACACCAGTGTGCAAGAAATACCACGAGCATCGGTTTTCCTGTTGGCGCAACGGTGAGTGGTGCACCATCAAAACCAAATCCGTTTAAGACAGGGGCAATTTTTCCGCGCGCGGGGTCGTTATCGGGGTCTTCCAATGCAAGAAGCATTTCGCCCTGTGCTTGCACTAGTTGATATTCAGCAGCAGCAACTGCGTCGCCATTGACTGGTTGTGTTGCCTCTGATGAGTTACCGGTTGTTGATGTTGTAGTTGACGATGAACTACCACCGCCTACAACAAGCACCACGGCAATAATTGCGGCAATGGCCCCAGCAACTCCAATAGCAATGAACTTCGTCTGATTCTTTTGAGCGGTCATACTCTCTCCTGTTGTTCAGCAGTTTCACTTGCATCTCTATTTTTTGTGTATGTCGCACAGAGCAATATGGCAACACTGACAAAACCACACAGCGCCATAAAGGGTAACGACACAAATCCAAATTGACGGAACCAAATGGTGGTGCACGGCACATCGATGGAGCACACATTGGTTTCCCAAGTGGGGTTCCACTCCAACAAATAGTGGTACAACGAAATCACAGCACCTACAGCAGCAAGCGACACTGCATACGGTGTTACCTCGTGGCGTGCAGCAACTTTGTTTTTACGAACAAGTGCTACCAACAAAATCACTGCAAGCGGGTACATGCACGCCCGTTGATACCAACACAACTTGCACGGGTTGTAATTCGCAGCTTCCGAAAACCACAGGCTGCCAAACATCGCAAAAGCCGGCACCATGAAAGCCAAGGGCAACGCCACGGGGCGAAATGCTTCAACAAAATTGCTCGCCGCAGTAAAGCGTCGCGACGTCAGCCGCGCCACCAACAAGACCAGCGACCCACCGAGGGCAAAGAGCGCCAAAAGCGCCGATAACAACTCCATGGTGTCGGTGTTCATATCTCTTAGTCTCACCTCGCTTCGCCTCAGTTCCCAACACCCCTGAAAAGAACCTGAAATGATGTATTTTCCTCACTTTTCGTGAAAATGGTGCCAAGTGGCAAGATGAAGACTGTGTCACGCGTGAACTCCCTTGGCCTCGACGCCGTTGCTGCCTTGCGCACAACCCGCCGCAAGCATCGCGTGGAAGAAATGGAATGGTTCGAGGCTCTGTACCGCGTATACCTCGCCGCCATTGCTATTGGCGGCACCATTCTTTTCCTCTCGGGTCTCATCAAAGACACCCAGCTCACCCCGGCCGAACTCATCGTTGTTTCACAACGCGGCCCACATGTATTAGGTGTGGTCATTGCTGTTGCGCTCTTCATCGGTATTCGTAGCGGCAACAACGGTGGGCCACTTGCTGTTGAAGAAGCAGAGGTACGCCACTTGCTCCTTGCACCTGTTCCACATGCGGCAGTGCTGCGTCGACCCGCCATTCAGCGTTTGCGTTCCACTGCATTTTCTGGTGCAGCAGCAGGAGCCGTTGCCGGCCAACTCGCCTCTCGTCGTCTACCGGGCTCATTCACCTCGTGGGCGTTCTACGGCGCAGTGTTTGGTTTGTGTGCCGGGCTCATTGTTGTAGGTGGAGCACTGCTCAGCCACGGCTTGCGCTTCAACAAATTGCTGTCGTCATTTGTGGTCACTGCACTACTTGCTTGGCAAGTTGCGATGGCTGTTCAACACACTTCTTTTCCTGGTCCATTCGATGCCTTTGGCAGCATGGCATTGTGGACACTGCACCGCGAAGCAATCGACCTCATTGCAGTATTCGCAACCATTCTCATTTGTTCATTAGGAATTTTCACAGTGGGCAACTTGTCACTTGAAGCTCTTTCCCGTCGTAGCAGTTTGGTCTCGCAATTACGTTTTGCTGTCACACTGCAAGACCTGCGTACCGTTGTATTGCTGCGTCGTCAACTCAGCCAAGAACAAATGCGCACGTCTCCATGGGTCACGCTCAAGCGTTCTGCAAAAACTGCACCTATTCCACGCCGTGGCATTCAGAGTTTGTTGAAGTTTCCTGCGCGCCGCATTGTGCGCATGAACTTGCTCATCGCCGTTGCGGCAATGTGCCAAGTGTGGGCGTACCGCGGCACTACTCCTGCTGTTGTAGCGAGTGGGTTGTGCCTCTTCGTTTTTGGTCTGGAAATTATTGAACCGCTCTCACAAGAGGTAGACAAACCCGATCGCACCGACGCTATTCCTATTGATCGCGGCGAACTCATGTTGCGCCATCTCATTGTGCCAACGCTGTTTTTACTGCCTTTTACGGCATTTGGCATACTCGTTACCTACCTCTTTGAACCCGAGCCAATGACACTTGCCATTGCGTTCATTGTGGGTCTTCCCGCCGTTGGTGCCGGAACAGCCGGAGCAATTATCAACGCGGTGAAAGGTGCGCCCGACCCACTCGGGCAAACCAATGAGCGCATGTTCATGCCACCAGAGGTTGCCGGCATGACCACCATGACCCGTGCTGTGTGGCCACCCATTGTTGCCATCTTGGGCAGCTTGCCTATTCTCGCCGTACGTGAAGGTGTAGAAAATGGCGACAACGCAGTAGGTGCAGCACTGCGCACCGCAATTGGTGTGGTGCTGCTCTTAGGTTTTGTTGGAGCATGGGTGCGTCATCGCGATGCCGCTCGCACATGGTGGAAATCTTTTGTTGACGGCGGAAAACAATCTGCAATGGGTCAATCAGGAAAATGAACTGTCAGTACTTGGAAGGAAAACTATGAGCCGTCATCCACAACCACCTCATCGTCGCAACGAAGAAACACCTGAGCCCGCGTCGTCAAAAAAGAAGCGTGCGCAAGAACCCGCTGTTCATCTTCCACCTGCCGCTCTTGAAGCACACAACGTCGCAAAAGACTACGGCGAGGCACCTGCACTGCACCCACTCACCTTGCGCATTGAACACGGCCAACGCGTTGCGTTACTTGGGCACAACGGTTCGGGCAAAACCACACTCATGCGCATTGCATCGGGTTTGCTCGATGCATCAAGTGGCAAAGTCACATTGAGCGGTCATGCACCACAGTCGTTAGAAGCTCGCGCCTTCACTAGCTACCTAGCCGACACTCCTACTTTCTACGACGACTTGTCGTTATGGGAACACCTTGAATTCATTGCGCGCTTGCATGGCGTTGACGAGTGGGACCAACTTGCAGCCAATCTGCTCGACCATTTGGGTTTGTATGAACGCGCCGATGAATTGCCCAACCGCTTCTCGCGCGGGCTACGTCAAAAAGCCGCCATTGCCATTGCCTTCGTTCGCCCCTTCGAATTGCTCCTAGTCGACGAACCCTTTGTGGGCCTCGATGCTTCGGGCAAAGAGGCTCTTCTGTCCCTCTTCGACCAGGCCGCTACCGACGGCGCCACCTTGGTAGTGGCCACCCACGAGCTTTCTTTTGTTACAAAAGTGGAACGAATAATTGCCCTTCGTGACGGAACCGTTATTCACGACGGCCCCCAGGGCGACACCGATGTCGACGCTTTGGTGCGCGTCGACGCCATGTAATTCGCCGTATAAAAAATGTGAAATACTCTCCTGAAACGTTTGGAGACCCATGAAGAAACTATTGATTTCAGCACTCGCCATTGCAGCAGCAGCCGTCATCGTGCCCATATCGCACAACAACGTTGCCACCGGAGCCGGCCCTATTCCCGACTTCTCTGCACTGCTCCCCGACTGCACAACAAATAATTGGGCCAAGCCCTGCTACTTCCCCGACAGTGGAAATACCGATTCGGGTTCTGCGTGGCTCGGTGAATGCTCGAACAGCGTGACCAATTTTTGCTACACCGCAACCGTGAACGGACAACCTGCACCATCCAAATTCAAAATTGTGGCCAGCGTTGGTGCCTACAAAACGAATACTCCCAGTGAGTCGATTGCAGGTTACGAGGCATACATACACGCTTTTGCACTACCTACTGGCAACACGCTGAACAATGATTACTGGGGCTCATCCGATCGGCCGGGCAACCAAGGCAATAATGGTGGGGTTATCGATCTCTCTGGTGTCACCATTGATGGTCGTGCACTAAAGGAAACCGACGTCATCAAAGTGGTGGTGAAATACAAGACCTCAGGCTTACCGCAATACAGCGTTGTTGTATCTGAAGACGGAACAATGGATTTTTCTATCACGGGCCAAGACATGACACTGACGTTGGAAGGTAAACCAGCACGTGTTGCCATTGAGGCGGCTTCACAACACATCACTCTCGACCCCCAGAGTACGTTTGATCCAGCTACTCTCGCGCCCAACAAATGTGGTCTTCCCAACATGCGTTTCGTTGCCTGCAACGTCGATCGGGCAGAGTCGAACCCACTTGCTTTCTATTCCCGCTCGAAGAGTTTCATCAACTCACCAGGAGCCGATGTGCCCGGGCCAATTTGGGTATCGACCAACGCAACCTATTTCCACTTTCCCAATGTGGAATTCGATAACGCAACGAAAAAATATGTGATGCGCGTCAAAACAGGTGCACCACACTTCCTTGCCGACGGAACCACACTGCACACAGGTTCTTTCTCTGCATTTCTTCCTAACGGTATTTTGACGCAATGGGGTATTGAGAAAACGGAAGAGGCTCTCAAAGCGGCGCTTGCTATTTCCATTACCAAAGATGACGTTTCCACTGCGGCAACTCCCACCTTTGTTATTAGCGACCTCGGCGTGCGTGTGAAGTTTCCACGAATTGACTACTCGGCACCGGTGCTCGCCGTTGGCCAAGCACCCGCAGGAGGTGCACCGGCGCCTGCAACAACCGCCCCCGCAACAACCACCACACCCACAACAAATGAAACGCAAGCTGTGGTAGTTACCAAAACCTTGCGCAAGGGTGCTTCGTCTTCTCTCACCAAGCTCATTGCGCTCAAAGGAAAAGGCAAAGCAACGTGGCGCGCAACGGGTGGTTGCCGCATCAAGGGAGCCACTCTCATTGCCCCAGCCAA
>Ga0208592_1000196_pt1 | contig 18684 bp, 8 predicted proteins | sample LakMenE18May10ns_FD_150712 | JGI IMG/M metagenome (GOLD analysis project Ga0208592, IMG submission 150712) | Freshwater microbial communities from Lake Mendota, WI - 18MAY2010 deep hole epilimnion ns (SPAdes) | ecosystem: Environmental > Aquatic > Freshwater > Lentic | place: Lake Mendota...
CTCGTTCTTGAAAATAGGAGAAGATCTCGAACGAATTGAATTGCCAGAAAAAGAAATTTTGGCTGCAAAAGTCGATCCTTTGTCAACTGATTTATTTGTCGATTTAGACAGCATCATGTATCAATTAGGAATCTTTTTCCTTCAAACTTCAACGTTTAATGAGGGGAGTTATTTCGCTGGTATTACTTCAAGACACCAACTCATGGTGTCGCGTATGTTGGATGGAAGTGACGACTACCCACTTTCTCCTGACTCGACGAGTTCTGAAGGTGGATTTCGTCCTCATGGAATGTCAAAAAATCAATACGTTCAATACGCCATGTTTGATGTGCGGCAATTGTTATTCAACGAAGCGATTTACCGTAAAGTATTAGCCATAAATACCTTACCCAGAATAGCCTATAACATGCGAACGAATGCTCCAGGCTGGAGTAATCCCGTTTATTCCGATGTAAATACATACGTACCTCAGCCAAAAAGTATAGCGGAATTAAACCAGGATCAAAATATGCGGCAAATTGCACAACGGGAAGGACTTAGAAGTCAATATCCAACAGGACAACGGGGTAGGTCTAACTACTTTAGAAAAGCCATGCGAGTGAATTATCAAGCAAAAGTGGGCTTGTTGATTGGAGATAACTTCCTCATCAAATCGCAAGGAGATCGCATCTTGGTCGTGAGTTGTGATGCCGAGCGTGTTTCTATGGTGGATCAAAATGGGATAATATTGGCCAGTCATCCAATCAACATTCAAAAACCGCGGTATTTTAGTCAAAAAGCCAAGTATCCTTTTTACGATGAAGAATCGCAGCGTTTGTATTTAATTGTGGAAACGAATTTTTCCTATATGTGGTTTGAAGTAGATCAATTTACGGGGGAAGCAAAGTTCATTTTTAAAACAGAAACCATTTGGAACCAGCCAAACTGGAAAATTAGTGGGGGAATATTGTCCTATGAGTTTAAAGGAAAAAATTTCCAACAACGCTTGGATTAATCTCCAACAACAATTGGTTTGGAGTAGTTTTGGTAAACGATTCGGTAATGCCCTTTTGGTAAATGTGATAGCGATAATTTGTCCTGATTTGTTTGTATGCGGTGTTTGAATACCACAGATCCTCGTGCATCCATTAAGTAAATGTACTCCCCAATGCATAGTGGGTCAACCTTTAGGAAAAGTTCGTCGCTTGTCGGTATTGGAAAGATTTGCACCATTTGCTCATCAATGAGCTTAGAGTACATCACATCCTCAATTTTCCACGTTTCTTTCAATCGGATGTTTCCAGAGATTCCTGTGCAGACATAAAAATCACCTTCGTGTGAAAAGCAAACGCTTCCTTTTCGAGGATTGGAATTGAAATCTGGCAAGTATTCGATGTTAAATAAGTTTAAGTTTATTTTCTCAAAACTCGTTAAAGATTGACCGTTTGGATCAAGTCCACCAAAGAGGTATAAACAAGAGTCTTTTTGTACTGAACCAACGTAGCTTCGTTCACCCAACGATAACGCTTGAAAAATGGACCACTCATCTAGGATAGGATCGTATTTCCATGTTTCTGAATTCCACGATGTTGTTGTTGTTTTTCCCGCGGCGATGTAGCCAACATTACCAAAAGAAAAGGCAATTCCGCGCCAGATTCCGGGAATGGGCAGGTTGTTTTTCTCTTGCCATGTTTGAGTGATGAATGAATACTGCCATACTTCATGGAGTATTCCAGAATTATTTTTCCCACCTATGAGGTATAAAAAGTCGCCAAGGATAAAATGCACACATCCTGCTCTGCCTGCACTTGGTAAAGCGGGTAGGGAGGACCATTGTTCGTTGACAGGATTAAAACTCCAAAATGAACTGAAATAATTTCCATTGCAATCGTCTCCGCAAAGAATGTAACCTAAACCGTTGTGCGCAAATCCACTGGCATATTGGCGGCCTTCGCCATCGGGTAGGGGTATGCCGGATTCCCAATTTTGAGTGGTGCCATTGAAACGGTAAAAATTACGCGTGCAAGAAAAGCCATCGTCTCTTCCGGTGCCACAATAATGTTTATCGTCAATGCTGAATCCAGCTGCATCATCCCTCGGATTTCCGGGAAAATCTGGAAGCTGTTGCCAAAATTGTGCAAAGCTAAGAGTCGCAAATTGGCTAAAAAAGATCACGAAAATAAGACGCATGTATGACATAACGCCAAGATGCTGGTATTTATTTTAAATGTGTTAAAATGACGGAGTTCCCGTGAATTTGTATACAAATTTTTGAGGAATCGAATAACTCACTCGAAACATATAGGACAAGTAACTTTGATTAAAAATATTAGAAGAAAGAGCCGAGTAACGATTGTTCACAGATGCGCCAATCGAAAGGTTGTTTTTAAAGCTGTATTGGTAGAAAATCCCGATGTTGTCATTTAAGGTTGAGAAAAATCCTGTGCTGTGCTGGTAAGCCTTGAAAGTTAAGTGAAAGAAAAAATCATCGAAATGATCATTTACACCACGGCGGTAAAAAAGTGCGGGCGTTAAAGCGAAATGTTTTGCGGAATCTAAGTCAAAGCGATAGCTTGCGTTTGCTGCAATCGTCATGGATGTTTTATAGGTGTAAGGATAGGTGAGTAATTCCATGCGATTTAAGTTGTTACCGGAAAGTCCAATGGTCCATTTTTTACTTACGAGAGACGCACCAACATTCAAACAATAGGAAGCTGGATTCCACAAAGTATAAGATCTAATTTGGGGTGCGGTGTTGTCTGTGAAAGTCAAGTTATCACGTCGCATACTGAGTCCTATTCCAGTATTTAAGGTAAGGTTGCGATTGATCTTTGCACTATATGCAGCGTTGAACGTAGTTGAGATTGTTTTCCATTCAAACCATTGACTAAACTCATTGTTCAATCCTAAGGAGAAGGAACCTACTTGTTGCTTCAATGCAACGAAATTTCCGAATTCTCGAGAGGCTCCTATCGAAGAATACATACTCATGTGACTCGTGTTACTGGTGTAAACTTTCTTTTCTGCAAACGCAGATGGATTATTCGCATTGAAATAATCGTCCATAGAAAACGAATTTTGTGCAATAAATGTACCCGAAATAAGAAGAAAAGAGAAGAATAAGACTGTTCGCATGGTTTCTGTTTTATTTGTTAAACAAGTAGATGGAATAAAAAGTTACACATGTCGCACCCACTAGCTGGATAAATTGCGTTAATTTAAAGTAATTGAAATTATGCAAGATCCAAGTGCGGAGTTATTGAAGAAAGTTCAGTCCAACGATCGGAGGGCGCAATTGGAATTGTATCAACTTTGTTATCCTGTTTTAATTGGAGTTGCACGGAGGTTTCGAAAGAATGAAGAGGAACATAAAACATTGGTAAACAATGCCTTTATGAAGATCATACAAAACATAGATAAATACCAATATATTCGCTTTTTTAGTTGGATAAAACGGATCATCACAAACGAGATCATCGATGATTTTCGCCGTTCAAAGAACTACCATGCATTTTACCAACACGATGCAACGATTGAAGGACATGACTCGGTTCATCCCGAGGCTGAATACGAATTGAATCAGGCGCATTTAAATGTCATGCTCCTCCAATTATCGGAGCCAACTCGCGTGGTTTTCAACTTATTTGTGGTGGATGGATATTCGCATCGCGAAATTGGCGAGTTGTTGGGAATATCCGAACAAACATCGAAATGGCACACGAAAGTGGCACGAAAAAAATTAAAAGAACTTTTAAAAATAGAAAACCATGTTATCTAATCAAGAAGATTTTGATCGCCATGTAAAGCGTGTCCTGCAGGAAACCACGGTAGAAGAAATTCCCCTGGATTTTTTGGTGGACATCGAACAGCGACTCGATCAATTAGAGAAAAAGAAAAAACGACGCATACTTGTTTGGCTTTTTACGGGAATTGTCCTCGCAAGTGGAATGAGTTTCGGGCTTTTGCGTGAAAAAGGTTCATCGAGCAATTTTGTGAAAAGTACCCAGGGAAAAGTTTCCAAGAAAACAATCCAAGCGAAGGCAATCACTAGAGTGGATTCTATCAAAGAAAACAAATCCAGTCAAATGAAATCAGTTCATAAAAGTGCTGCAGAACTGTCTGGATTGCCTAGTAACATGATTAAGTCTTCAGGATCTACCGTAAAAGAAAGGCTAATCGCTTCAACGCGTGTAAATCAGTCGGATTTGACACCTAGGATCATACCAGTAGAAAGTATTGCTTCCCTTCAAACGAAGATCACTGTGTCGGACTCAGGGCAAAATTCACCAGAACTCATTTCAAACGTAAAAACGGAAATGCCTTTATCAAACGATTCGTTAAAAGAGGAAGCACCTAAGCAGAACGAAATCAAGCATACGGAAGTGAATCCACCGGCAAATATTCCTGAAATAGTGATGAATATCGATCTTCCAAAATGGTCCCATTCCATTGGGTTTTTTACGGGAATGAGTGGGGTGCTTTCTTCCTTTCGAACGGATGACCCCTATTTCATGTTAGCCGTTGGCACACCGAATGTGCTCAAATACCGGGAAATTCGATCCACTCAAGAGCGGGCAACTTCCAGCATTGACTTATCACTGCGTTACCGAATGGTTAAGGAACACCTTGTTCTGCAAACTGGTTTGGATTTCTTTGAATGGGGCGAACAAATTCAGTACGATTATTCGTTTAATTACGATGGTGTGAATCGATATTCCTACCTGTCCCTGCCTGTTTATTTGGGCTATCGTCAAGCATTTCACGCTTTCGAATGGAGCGCCAATATTGGTTGTTCGCTTGGACATGTTTTACAACAGAAAGGACGCTACATTCAACCCGATTTAGTGAGCTTGGCCTTAGAAAACGCGCGAACTTGGACAGCGACAGGAATGGCACAAGTTGAATTCATATACATCTTTGATCGCTATCGTTTTACCCTTGCACCCACGTACCGAATGTCCCTTGGAAACGTGGTGAATTCAACATTTACCAAGAACCGTTATTTTTCCTTTGGATTGCAAATGGGAATGGCGTATCAATTTTGATGGTAAAAACCATTGTCAACGTGATTTAGGTCTACGCGAATTGGATTTTTTGGATGGACCGCCACGTTGTTCCTTCTTTTTCGTTGCCTGTCCAAAGTCCGGACTGATCAAATATGGTTTTTTTGATTTTGGCGCATGAGAAGAAGCCGATGAGGTTGGTTTTTTTGTCGATGCAGGCTTGCTTGAGTTGCGCACATCCTCGTTGCTGGAATCTTCTAACAATTGGTAAATGATGTCCATCTCATTTTCGGTCAAATCCCTCCATTCTCCTACGGGTAATCCTTTCAGTTCGATGTTCATGATGCGAACGCGCTCCAACTTGGTTACTTCGTACCCAAAGTGCTCGCACATGCGTCGAATTTGACGATTGAGTCCTTGAATGAGGGTGATTCGAAAAACCTGAGTTCCTTCTTGCACGACTTTGCATTTTTTCGTGTTCACACCTAAGATTGGAACGCCTTTCGACATGCCGGAAATCATTTCGGGAGTCAAGGGTTTGTTAACCGTGACAAGGTATTCTTTTTCGTGGTTGTTTCCAGCGCGTAAAATTTTATTGATGATGTCACCATTGTTCGTTAAAAAAATCAGTCCCTGAGAATCCTTATCCAATCGACCCACTGGAAAGATGCGCTTGCTGTGGTTAACGAATTGAACAATGTTGTCTCGCACATTTTCTTCGGTGGTGGAAGTGACACCAACTGGCTTATTCAAAGCGATAAAGACGATGTCTTCTCCTTGCCTTGGTTCCAATTCCGTTCCGTTGACACGAACTTTATCACCAATATTTACTTGATCACCAATGGTCGCCTTTCGTTTATTGATGAAAACCAAACCGCGTTCAATGAATCGATCGGCTTCGCGTCGCGAGCAGAGTCCACTTTCACTGATGAATTTATTTAGTCGCATGCAAGGAAAACACTTGGGTTAGTCATAAAATAACGGCTGAATCAATTGAGGGATAAAATTAGTCAATAATAGTTTCGAGGTGAAAAATGGACGGATTTTATTTGAGGGACGTGACATGTCGTTGTATGTTCTTTCCAATTGTAATACATAACTTATAAAAATCCATTCAGTGTGATGTTTTTAGTTTGAGTATTTTAAGCGAAAGAAAATATTTAATCTCACAAGTATTTACATATGTTGCTCTTACATTTTTATAGGATTTATAAAAGCCTTACTTTTGCGTAAAACTAACACGAATGATCTTAAGATTCAGCTATTTCCTGCTTTTTATTGTGGCTATATCGACACAAATGTTAAGAGCTCAGGTTCCAAGTTCATCCTTTCTGTCGAATCCTTCATTGAATGCGGGTGTCATCACGATTTGCCAAGGACAGTCCATTACCTTCACCAACACCTCCACCAATGTAATGGCAGGTACAACCTACAGTTGGTCTTTTGGTACCGGTGCAAGTCCCGTTTCTTCGAATTTGGTTGGACCCCACACGGTTCAATACAACACGGCAACTCCAGGAACTTCGGTTACACTAACGGTAACCAATCCAAATGGACAATCGAATACTTTAAGTCGGACCATCGTTGTAAACGCATCACCGGTTTCTAGTTTGGTGCTGGCCAATACGGGCGCTAGTTTCGGCACCACGGTAACCAATGGGGTCACGTTATTCAAGCGATGTGTGAGTCAAAACATTACCAGCACGAACTTTTTATGGAATGTTGCTAATATTCCGGGTACGACTCAAACCTTTGTTTGGGGCGATGCGACACCGAACGGAACGCAAGCAAACATAGTGGCTGGCCAAATTTCACACACTTATGGACTCGGTTCATTTACTTTGACGCACATTGTGACCAATTTAAATGGATGTTCCACCATCAAACAATATTTAATTTTCAATGGTGACGCACCTACGATTAATGTCTCAGGTTCTGGTCAAACAACCTGTTTGCCTTTCCCATATGAAATTGATATCCTTTCCAATAATATCCCCGGAACTCAATACACCGTTTCTTTTACGGATGGAACACCTTCCAGTGTTTTTTCTACGGTTAACGACACCACGATTTCCCATATCTTCAATACTTCTTCTTGTGGACAATCCTATCCAGTTGGTCCCATCATCATTAACAATGCCTTTTCATCTACCATTGTCGCACAAAATGCGTGCGGTACAACATTTGCAACGGTAGGACCCATCACCATTTCAACCGGAACGGATGCACAATTTACGTATTCGCCCATTTCTCCAATATGTGTCAATGAGGATGTGAGTTTTTCAAACACGAGTTCTTCTGGGGAATCGGTTAGTAACAATGGCTGTACCAATGCATACGGGCATTATTGGAGTATCCAAGAAACAACAGGTTACACCGTGCCATTCGGATCACTCGGCTCTAACAATGGAAACATTAACGCTAATTATGACTACACCACTTGGACAAATGGAACCGATAGCCTTGTGGTGAATTTTAATACACCTGGAGTTTACCATGTTTGGATGTACACCGGAAATAATTGCGGAATGGATTCCGTTATGCAACTAGTGACCATTAGTCCAGCTGGTTCTGTTCTAGCAATTCCTTTAGATCAAACCATTTGTTCGGGAGATTTTTTCACCCCAATTACCTTTACTTCAACCATTCCTGGTTATGTTGTCACTTGGAATGTTGATGATTCAACAAATGTGACAGGATTCAATTTATTATCAGGAAGTGGTATTACGAGTACGACTGTTACTCCCATGATGTTGTTCAATTCCACGAATGCTGTTGCTACGGTTCATTTATCCGCAGCTGTTGGATGTACCAATACACCACCGACCGAGGTGACGATCAATGTCAATCCAACTGGAAATGTCGAAGCGAATCCGAGTCAAGCCTATGTTTGCAGTGGAAATAGCACAAACATTCAATTATCGAGCAATTTACAAAACACCACTTTTTCATGGATAGTAACGGCTCCGCCTACGATTACCGGAGAACTACCAGGAGTGGGGTCATCGATTAGTCAAACTCTTACCAACAGTGGAAATACCTTAGATACCGTGTACTATACTGTTTTTGCGGGTGGCGTTCTTTGTCCAGGTGATTCCATTGTGGTTCCAGTAGTTGTTCAGCCAACTTTAGGAATGAATAACATCCAAGACATTACGGTTTGTCCAGGAACCATTATTAATCCAGTTGATTACATTACAAGTCCATTAGGTGCTACCTTAACATGGACCAATACCAATGCAGCGATTGGTATTCCTGTTTCAGGAACAGGTCAAGTTCCCACTTGGAGCGCGGCATCCAATACTGGTACAAGCAATATTACAGGTACGATTACCACAACGGCAGTGATTAATTCCGTTTGTCCCGGAGTTCAGGATCAATTTAATGTGACAATAAATCCAGTGGCAACAGTGGATCTATCAACCACGGATACACTAATCTGTAGTGGAGAGTCAGTTGATGTTCAGTTTTCAGGAAATTTAACCAACATGACAGTCGTTTGGAACCATGTTTCACCGAATACCATTTCAGGTGCGACCAGTGGATCCGGAAACAGTGGTACGGTTACGGATGTACTCGTGAACACAGGGAACACAATTGATACGGTCATTTATTATTTCGTTCCGGTGGGAGTATCTTGTTTAACCGACACAGTATTTTTATCGGTAGCAGTCCAGCCTCAAATAACCATGAACTTTTTACAGGACATCACCGTTTGTGCGGGAACAATCATCAATCCTGTGGATTATGTGACGAGTCCAATAGGAGGAACGATTTCATGGACGAACACGAATGTCAATATTGGACTTTTAGCATCTGGAACGGGACAAATTCCTACGTGGACTTCCCCAGCAAACAACTCAGGAGCAATCATTTCAGGAACGGTATCGGCTACGGCAACATTGAATGGTTGTCAAGGTGTTCAGGATGATTTTGTTGTGAGCATCAATCCATCACCAGGATTTCAATACACGACTAATCCTCCAGATGGATTTAGTTGTTTGAATAACACCGTTCAAATCAATGGGGTGATTGAACCGAACAATTGTACCATTTCGTGGACAGGACCATCCATTCAATCAGGTGGACAATCCTCAACAGTAGTAGTGGCAGATCCGGGAACGTATATTGCGACAGTTATTAGTCCCTTAACTGGCTGTTCAAACATCGATACGGTGGTATTGGATCCACCTAATCTGGTTGTTATAACGGACGTTCAAATTGAAAACGTCAATTGCTACGGTGGAACAGATGGACAAATCACCATTCTTACCAATCAAACAGGAACACTTACGTACAATTGGACACCAGCTTTTGGAACAAGCAATATCCTTTCCAATATAGCTGCAGGAACGTATGATGTGAATGTGGTAAATGAAGATTTATGTTCAGCAGATACAACCTTGTTCATTACACAGCCACAAGCCATTGAAATCGACCTTGTTTCTTCCGAAGTTTCACAATGTGGGGAGGCAAACGGTCAAATAGATGTTTCTGTGATTGGTGGAGCTGGATCTTATGTTTATTCTTGGAACAATGGAATCAATACACAGGATCTGAATGCCATTGATAAAGGGACGTATATTTTGACGGTAACAGATGTAAATAATTGCACGGAAATAGACACGTTTTCAATTGATTGCAATCCGCTCATTGACATTATTGTTCCACAGTTCTTGTCTCCAAACAATGATGGAAAAAACGATGCCTGGATTTTTGGTAACACCGCCCAGTATCCTCAAATAAAAGTATGGGTTTACAACCGCTGGGGTAACATTGTCTATCAGTCAGAGAATTACCAGAGTGACTGGAATGGTTGGTATACAGAAGGAAGGCAAGTGGATGAGCCGCTTCCGGCTGCCACTTATTTTTACGTGATTGACACCATGAAAAAGTCACAAGATTTAATTAAAGGATACATTGAAATTCAACCATGAGAAAGTTCTTAATATACGCCGTTTTATTTGTTTGCATCGCTCAGTTGCAGGTAAATGCCCAACAAGACGCACAGTCTTCGTTGTATTTTTTCAATCCATTGAATTTCAATCCTGCATATGCGGGAAGTAGAGGTTCCTTGAATGTGACTGCCGTGAACCGTGCCCAATGGGTCGGATGGGAGGGAGCGCCACGTACCCAATTTTTATCCGTTCATGCACCCATCATGAAAAAACACCTTGGTGTTGGAGGGAATTTAAGTTTTGACCGTGTCGGAGCCAGAACAAATTTCACTTTAATGGCGAATGTGGCTTATCATTTGGAATTCAAGCACACCGATTGGAAACTTTCGATGGGACTTTCAGGTGGAATCCAGTCGAGTCAATACGATTTCAATGGTTTGCAAGTGATTGATCCGACCGATTACAACTATACGACCTCTAATCAAATGTCGGCGCCAAATTTTGGAACAGGCGTTTATGCTTATTCGAAGAATGCATACATTGGTTTTTCGATTCCTCGACTTTTACAGCGATCATTAGACACCTTATCTAATTCCTATTTGCAACGCCATTATTTTCTAGCAGCAGGATATGTTTACCATTATAATTCAGTTTTAGACATCAAGCCATCGGTGTTGGTAAAGTTTACCGCGAATGCACCAATCACGATTGATATGAACCTTTCGGCGCATTTGTACAAGCAATTTTGGGTAGGGGTGATGTACCGTTACCGTGAATCTGTGGGAGTCAATCTGGCTTATTCACCGAACGACAGCTGGTCCTTTGGCTATGCTTATGATTTTCCAGTAAACCATTTGAGGTTTAACAATTGGGGAAGTCACGAAATCTATTTAGCATTTGATTTACGTTCCAAACAAGCAGCATTTATCAGCCCAAGATATTTTTAAAGAACTGGACATGAAACAAACCTTATATACACTTATTTTCGCTTGTTCGATGAGCCTGTCATACGCACAGAGTTTCAAAAAGGAATATGCCCAAAAGTTATCCAATCAATTTAATTACGTGGAGGCGTTCCCTGTGTGGGAAGAATTGGTGAATGAATCCATCGAAGCAAAGAACACTGATTTTTCATCCGTAAGAAAAGCGATTGAAGCAGCTTATGGATCGGAACAATACGTTGTCGCCTTGAAATGGTCTGACTTTTTATTGGCACAAACCAAAGAAACCACACCAGCGGATTACTTGAGTCAATTTCAGTTGTTGTTGTTGAATAAAAAATACGATGGATTAACGGCGCAGGTGGATAAAGCACAAGCACTATTTCCAACGAATGTAGACATCCAACGTTGGAAAAGTGAGGCAAGTAATTTGACGGAAATCCTGGATCAAAAATCGGTTTATGATGTCACCTTATTTCGTTCGGTCGAGGTAGGAGAGGAGTTTTCGGCTTTTCCATTTGAAGAAGGAGTTTTATTAGTCACAACTGGACAAAATACAGGATTTGTGAACCGTGTTTATGGGAAAACAGGACAATTTTTTACGGATTTGGTTTATGTTAAACTAAAAGGTGGAAAACAAACAAAAGAGGTCATTTGGAACGACATCAAACGAACGAATCCCCATGATGGACCCATTTCTTTCTCCTTCAACAACCGCTATGCCTATTTGACGACGAATCAAGATGTTTTAGATGAAAAGAACCGCATAAAATACAACCGCTTAAAGCTTGAAATCTACGAAAAAGAGCAAGAATTATGGGTGAAAAAAGATTTTTTCAATTACAACAACAGCGCCTATTCTGTTGGACATGGTGTGGTTGATGATTCCTTGAACCTGTATTTTGCATCAGACATGCCTGGAGGATTTGGAGGTTCCGATTTGTACAAGTGTAAGTGGAATGGAAACGGTTATGATGCACCAGTCAATTTAGGTCCCAAAGTGAATTCCGCTGGAAATGAGTTGTTTCCTTACGTTTCCTTGGATGGAACGATTTATTTCGCGTCGAATGGCTGGCCAGGATTTGGCGGTTTGGATATCTTTACATGGGATTTTGTGTCGGATAAACCAAGTAACATGGGAGCTCCAGTGAATTCCAATGCAGATGATTTTTCGTTTAATGTCAATGAAATTTCCGGAAAAGGATTTTTGTCTTCCAATCGAACGAATTGGAAAGATGAGGTATTTGTGGTGAATGCGAAAATGCAAAAAAGGTATGTAGACATTGAGTTGAAAGACTGTCGTAACAAGCCTTATGCGCAGCAAAAAGTTACCTTGTACCGAAACGATGGCTCTTATTACAAAACCTTGATGTCCGATGATTATGGTCGCCTCAGTTACATTGGCGTTATTGGAGAGCAGTACCATTTGGTGTATAAGGATCCAACAAACGGCTTAATGGATAGTGTGACATTCATCAATCAAATCGATGCTTCTCAAACCATTCAGATGTTTGCACGGCCAAAGAATCAAAAAAGTAATTTATTGGTCTTAAACAACTCCAATTTACCATTGGATGGAGCTTTGGTTCGTTTCTATCAAAAAGGAAGGGAAGTTCAAAAAACCATTACAAAAAAAGACGGATTTGTTTCATTTGATGGCTACGTAGTTGATTCATTCACGATTACAGCGATCAACCACAATGAATTTTCGATGCTGGTTCCTGAGAACAGGCGTTGTGACACCTTGCTTTCCATCAATTGCAACATGAAAATAAATACGGGTAATTCGTTCATCAACTTGGATATGATTTTATACGATTACGACAAGTGGAATTTACGAGCGGAGAGCATCGTTGAGTTGGATAAACTCGTAAAGTACATGAAATCCAATAATTTAAAGGTGGAATTATCCTCTCACACGGATTCACGTGGTAACGATGAATACAACGAACGCTTGTCTCAGAATCGTTCTGAATCCTGTGTCAATTACATCATCAGCAAGGGAATTAGTCCATCTCGCATCATCGCCAAAGGTTACGGTGAATACCGATTGAAGAACAAGTGCGGAAATGATGTCGAATGTACAGAAGAAGAGCACCAGTTGAACCGCCGTACGGAGTTGAGGATCATCAACGAGTAATTTCGAGTAATATTTAAACCATGAAATTGATAGACTTAAAGAGTTGCTATTGATTGTTGTTTGTTTCCTTGAAAAATATTATTGAGCGCATGTCAGCTTTTTTTCAAATGATGGGATAAAGTAGATTATAAAGGAATGTAACAATTACCTAGTTTGTTTGCGTATTGGCATTATTGATTTTTTCAACCGGTAAATGAGCTAATATATATTCAACTCAGGTTCAAACTTATTAATGTCTGGCTACAACTCTTTATTCAATTTAAATAACAAAATACTTAAGGTATAAACCATTCAGATGGTCATTTAATTTGACTACAACCATTCATATGTTTTAAAATTAAAACTAGCCGATTTCCCCATTAAAGCAGTGTGATTTTTCGCCTTTTAAGCGCAGAAATTAAAGAATAGAATTTCCTATTCCGTTGATGGAATAGGAAATCTTATTCAAGATATAATCATTTACATGATATGACTGAAATCATAGGTTTAAAAAGGACTTGATTGTGTTTAAGTCTAATCACCTATGAGAAGCATTTTAGCACATAGCCCCAACTATTGAAAAACTCACCAACGATTGAACACCCCTTATTTCAGTAAGTTCACATGTCCAACTTTGTAGATGACCTCACCAGATTCCTTCACGATGAAGCGGAGTTTCCAAATGTATGTTCCATCTTGGCAAGCATGACCATTTATTGTACCATTCCAACTGTTATTGAAATTTGGCTGTGTATTTGGTACAGGCGGTTCCTCTTTTGATTCGTAAATTAATTTCCCCCAACGATCGTAAACACTGAATACGTACGATTGAGGTTTGATGATGGTCGAAATCACTGGGTAGAAATATTGGTTGTTTTCGTCGTAATCTGGTGTAAAGGTATTCGGCACGTAAACCAATACTTCATCTTGAATGCGAATCACTTGGTACGCGGTATCTGGACACATTCCTTGATTCATGGCGATTAGCATGATTTGATAAAGTCCTGGAGGACAACCATACGTATAGCCAATTTGATTTTCGTCGCTTGGATCGTAGAATGGAGTAGGTGGAGTGAACAACTCACTCATTGGAGACTGTGGATCACATTCACCTAAATCCCACAAGTAATTGGTGGCATTTTCTGAAGTATTGATGAAACTAAACGTCGGATTGATCAACGATTGCGATAAGTCGGACGGATCCATATCGAAACTTGCTTCCGCCCATTCGATTCCATCGATGTTAATGAAGGCACTTGTATCGTTGTCACAACCGAATCCAGTATTATTGACAATCACAAAAATGCTCGTATCTTGATAGATATTGAAACTGTAGGTATTTATTACCGATGTAGCTTGCAACAATGTTGAATCCGCATAGGTCCCATTTGATCCTGAATACCATGTGTACACATTGGATGAATTCGGTGTCCCTCCTGTGAAAGTGGTACTCAAATTGATGGTATCGTTCATACATGCTTTTAGATCTCCTTGTATGGAGATTTCTGGATCTTCATAAACGTTAATTGCAAATGTATCGGTATCATTGCAATATTTGCCCGTCATGTTCATTTCAACCACAAAACTTGCATTACTAGAAAGTGGTGTCGTTGTGTAATTCAATGAATTTGCGCCGATAATAGTATCATACGGTTGTCCGATCGGATTGGACTCATGCCATTGATAATAATTCGGTGTTCCTAAACCACCTGAAATTGAGGTATTGAATGTTACTTCAGCACCTTCACAGACATCAGTCAATCCAGAAATGTTGATTGTTGGATCAGGAACGACTATAATACTCACAATATTAGATGGTAATGAGCCGCAACCACTAGCAGATTGTGTGACGTAAACACTATAATCAATTGTTCCAACTTGATTGGATGGAGGGCAAATGGAATCTATAATAGTGTTGACTCCAGAAGGCAACCAAGTATAGGTAAATGGACTTGTTCCTGTCACACCGCCGAGAACAATCGGATGAAGACAATCAGCAGTACTGCCTAATGTATCTATACACAGAATTTGATTTGCACTATTAAGACTAACAATTGGTTTAGGAACTACAGTAATTTGAGCAGGAGGGGTAGGTGCATCACTACATCCATTTGCGCTAAATGAAACAATACAATAATAATAGTAGTTTCCAGGTGTGTCAAAAGGTGCGAAGCAATTATAATTCGGAAACGAAGGAATCGAAGTGTTTCCCGGAGAATATGATGGTGTCGTTACTGGCAGAAGTAAGGTGCCTCCTGTATTGCTTGGAATTGAATTTTGATACCATTGGTAACTTGCTATTCCGGCACCACCTGTGAATTGTGTTGTAAGTGGAATTGGAATTGTTCCACCAATACAAATTGAATCGGTAATATTTTGACTCGTTGTTGCATTAGCATCAGGGTTAACATTTATGATTATTGGCATCGTAACACCATTACAACCGCCCCCGAATGCTGTAGCAGAATAGGTTGTGGTATTATTCGGACAAACTTGAATGATATGAGGAGCGGAATATGTCCACTGGGTTAATTGACCTGGAACATTCCATTGCACAGAATCAATAGATGGATTTCCTATAAAATTGGCTATCAAGTTTGTGCATCCACCAACGCAGATTGTATTCTCAGTTGCAGTTATTGTATCAATATCAGGTGGATTTTGAACCGTAATGGTTATTTGGAATAGTTGGCTTGTACACCCAGGGAAAGTTAGCGTAGGAGCGGGTAGAGTATAAATAACACCAAAAGTTGTCGTTTGAGGAGGTTGAATTGTTAAAACGGCACCTTGTGAGGGTGATCCTGATAATGGATATGTCCATTGATAGCTTCCTGCTCCTCCATTTGGTGAGTTTGAAGGTATTCCTTCTGCCGTCAATGTTGTTGAGCTCAAAGGACAAATTACATTGCTTTGTGAATTGGATGTGGCTGTTACAGTTGGTATTGGATGCACCAAAATGGTAACGCTAAAAGGATCTCCTATGCAATTTAAACTACTTGAAACTAAATAGTTTGGTGTTATGTTATAAATAAGGGAATTTGCTGAAGAACCTTGATTATTAATGGTTTGAATGAATGATGATTGATTACTTGCAGTTGTGAATCCTGATAAAATAGGTGTTGTATTTATTTGAATGGGTGTTAGCCATGAGTAAGTTGTACCATTTGGAACAATTTGATTTGGTAAATTATTCAATGGTGAAACGGAATAAGTGTCACCTGAACATATTTGAGCCTCAATGTTGTCGATATCCGGTGATGGTTGAACGTTAATTGACACTGTAAATACATCACTTTCACAGTCTGATGTGGTATCTATTGCTGTAACGTTGTATGTCAAGGTTTGAACTTCATCTGTTAGATTAATTAATGTTTGTGAAATTTCCGAATTATTCAACCCATTATACTCGGTTTGACCTGAAACATTTGAATTTGGATTAACCGTCCAATTTAATATGGTATTACTGTTTATGATTGAAGTTGGTGACAAATATTGTAGTGGATCATATGTGAAGGTACTACCACTACAAATGTCATTTAATTGTATATTCGATAATGCAGGTGTTGGATTAATGGTAATATTCAAATTAAAAGGTGTTCCATTACATGATAGAACTCCTGGAATACTTGAGTTTGGACCTATTGGATTAAGTGTATATTGAACAACTTGATCAATTGAAGTCATATTTTGCAATGGTCCTGTGTTGAATTGATTAGAAGGGATTGGGTTTCCAATTTCACCATTTACATTAGTCTGGTTGTTGACTGTCCAAGTATATGTTGTTCCTACAGGTATCACATCTCCCGGTAACCCAGGGATAATTGCAGTAATACCTGTGCCGCTGCAAATTTCATAACTAGTCGAACTCAAACTCGGCCCAGGATTAACCGTTACAGCAAGAAAAAACGAAACACCAATACAAGGAGAATTCAAAGGGCCTGATTGGGGTGTTATTTGATAATTTACCACTTGGGGTGAAGCTCCCGGATCTGTATTGATAAGTACTTGATTATTTAGATTTGCTGTTGGTGTTGTTTGGGGAAAAGCACCACTCGTATATAAACTATAAGGAGGGACAACATTCCACGTATAGAGTGTAGAATTTGGAACGATATCTCCAGTATTTATTGCAATTCCAGGAGATTGGCCACTACAAATGGTGCTATTTTGATTCGCTTGATAAGGTGTTGGCGTTACATTTACAGTCACTGCAAAATTTGATCCTATACAAAATGGTGTACTTGGTGTTACTGTGTAAATTACAGGTATTGAGTTTGTTGATGAATTATTCAAAGGCCCCCCAGAAATACTTGTACTCAAAGTAGTATTGCTATTTTGTCCAGTAATAAATGGTATTATAGAAGGTGTTGACCATGTATAATTCGTATTAATTGGTAAAATGTTGTTTAGATTAGAATTATCCGGGAGTACATTGAAATTTAATCCGCTACATATGACTATAGATGTATCCTCAATGTTTGGAGTAGGGTTAACATTTACTAATAATTCAAAATTATCTCCAATACAGGTTCCACTTGTAGGAGTAATTTCATACGTGATAGCCTGAACAACATTAGTGGAATTGTTTAATATTTGAGAAATGCTTGATGTTGGATTAGATGCAATAAATTGTCCAGTTAGATTAGGATTAATGGAATGCGACCAAGTATAAGTTGTTCCAATAGGCGACAGATTCGATAAAATGGATTCTGGTAAATAATTAAACGACAAACCAGAGCAAATTGTTAAATTGTCGTCATCAATTTCAGGAGTTGGTAAAACTGTTAAAGTTAAATTGAATGGTGTTCCTGGGCAATTTCCAAGAGTTCCTGATGTAGGTGTAATTTGATAAAGAACTGGCTGTGGTGTTATTCCAGAATTACTTAAATTTTGTGTGAAAACGGTTGTTCCAACCGACTGAGAATTCTCGTTGGAAACACTAGTATTATCAGTAAAGGTCCATGTTAAATTTGTGTTACTTGGTATTACAGCTCCAGAAATATTAGCTGAATTTAATGTAAAAGTTTCACCAGAACAGATGGATGATATTTGATCTGGAATGATCGGTGCTGGATTTACGATTACATTCAGTTCAAATGGATTTCCTGCACATAAACCAAATGAAGGGGTTACTGTATAAATGACAGTGACCGATTCAATCGGATTTATTGTTGTGTTTGTAAGTGTTTGAGAAATTGAGCCTACACCTGGTGTTAATTGATTCGTTTCACCCAGTACATTAGTGTTATTAACATTCCATGTATATAGCGACCCTAATGGTACTACATCATTTGGATCTAATCCTCCAGTAGTTGGTGAAATCGTAAATGTATTACCCGAACAAATAGTTGTTGTGACATCGGATATAAATGGTGCAGGGTTTACTGTTACAACTAAATTAAATGGTGTCCCGGTGCAATTTGCTGTTGTGGATGGCGTGATTACGTAGGTGAGGGCAATTGGATAATCTTCCGTGTTAATCAATGTTTGAGATAAATTAGACTGATTAGCTGTACTATTAGATTCCCCGTTTATTCCTGGTGTCTGAAGTACAGTCCATGAGTAGTTTACGTTGAATGGAATGATATTGTTAATTGAATTTGTCGGAACATAAAACAGCGGTGATCCTGAACAAATTGATATGGCATCGTTTTGAATATTTGGTGTTTGATTAATAGTAACGGTTATAAAATCATTACTAGGTCCACACGAACCAGCAGGGTCATTTGTAGTGAGTGTAAGTA
>Ga0208592_1000197_pt1 | contig 18665 bp, 13 predicted proteins | sample LakMenE18May10ns_FD_150712 | JGI IMG/M metagenome (GOLD analysis project Ga0208592, IMG submission 150712) | Freshwater microbial communities from Lake Mendota, WI - 18MAY2010 deep hole epilimnion ns (SPAdes) | ecosystem: Environmental > Aquatic > Freshwater > Lentic | place: Lake Mendota...
AAAGGGACATTCCATTGACAAAAATCAATCAGTTTTGCTAAACTAATTTCAGGTTCTTTCATTACCTCCTGATGCTTGATTTCAATGTATGGAATGTTATTTGCATCCAAAAAGCGTTTGCTTTTTTCAATATGCATTTGGTACATGGCTTTTAGCTTTTCACGCTGAGCCTGCTGGTCTTTTCCCAACATTTTTTCTTGCGATTGAAGCACTTCGTCCAAATCACGCAGCATGAAAATTACCCGATAGTTGAGCGATAAATCGATGAAAGTGACCAGTGGAGCAACTATTTTAATCGTTTTTCCATTCGCTTCTTTTAGAAAAGCATTGCTTTTAACGATTCCTTTGACCGATTCAAATTCGAAATATCCATTGGGATTGTTTTCATCTTCTTTTCGAATCGAATCGCTTAGAATAGGTTCCTTCGCTGCTGCACATAATTGCATCATAAGCGAAGTGCCAGAACGTGGAATGCCGGTAACAAGTGTAATCACAGTTTCTTTTGATAAGGTGTATCAAAAATAACAATAATCAACTTTGAAACGAGGTGACTTAAGCGCTAAATTGTTTTTAAGATTATCTTATTTCGGTGCAAGGAGATTTCACCTTTGATTTTCAATTGTTTCAAGAGCCTTGAAATCACTACTCTGGAAGAATGTAAGCATCCGCAACTTTTGTATTGATTCATCCAGATTTCCATGTATAAAGTAGGAATCATCAGCAATAAGGATGCTTTCATCACTATCGCTTTGAACTGACTGTCGATTGTTTTGTACAATAAAAAAGCCCGGTTTAAACCGGGCTTTACAACTTCTAGACTGCTTTTTTATTGGATGATCTGAAGTGCTTTGCGCACCACTGAATCATTGCTTTGTAGTTCTAAAATATAAGAACCGGTAGCGAGTTGTTGAGTCAAGACCTGGTATTTTCCTTCGCCGATTGATTTCCATTCAATGTCAATTTTTTGACCAATTGAATTGAAAAGCATCACCGTTTTCAATGCCGGACTTGCAATGTAGAAACTTCCATTACTTGGATTTGGATATACTAGTGCCGCATGGAGGTCATTCATATCTAAACCAACAATGGAGTTTACCACAATAGAATCTGAGTAGGTACAACCTACAGCATCTGTAATCGTTACCACGTATGTTCCACCATCGATATTATTGAGGTCTTGGGTTGTGCTGTTGTTATCCCAACTGTATGTGTATGGGCCGCTTGCACCACTTACCGTGAGGTCGATTGCGCCGTCTGTCCCAAATACTGCTGGTGTAACAGTTTCGTTTACGTTCCAAGCTAATGGTTCAATGATGGATGCCGAAGCCAATGTGCTGCAGCCATATGTGTCTGTAACTACAACTGAATAATTGCCTTCACCAAGACCAGAAAGAACAGTTCCTGAACTGGTGGAGCCCGCCCAATCAAAGGTGTATGGTGTGCTTCCTCCAGATGCTACTACAGTAATGCTTCCAGTATTGGTACCGTTACATAGTGGGTTTGAGGCCGTTGCTGCCGCAGTTAAGTTGCTCACCGCCAAAACAGTTACAACTGTGTCCGTACAACCAAGGTTGTCTGTAACCACACATGTGTATGTGCCAGGTCCTACTGAAGTAACATAATTGTTGGTGTTGGAAGTACCTAACCACTGATAGGTATAAGCACCAACTCCGCTGGTAGCACTGATTTCTAAGTTTCCAGTTTGTGAATTGTTACATAAAACAGCCGTGCCGCCTGAAGTGGCAGTAAGGTTTGATAATTCCGAGAGTGTATCAGAAATAATTACGATACAACCAGTGGCATCAGTAACTGTACATTCAAAGATGCCAGCTGGTATGTTATTCAGCGCAACGGTTGTACCTTGGTTGTTTGCCCAACTGTAGGTATAAGGCTCAATACCCTGGCTTGCAATAAGTGCAATTGAACCTGTAGCTTGCCCGCCACAAGTGACGTTTTGAGCCGTAGAAGTAACGGTTAAATTAGAAAGACTTGGTACAATAACGCTTACAGTTGAAGGGCAACCATTGATGTCGGTAAGAACACAAGGGTATTGTCCAGCTCCAACTCCAGTAATAGAGTTTGTAGTAGCAGCAGTTGACCATAAAAAGTTGATGGTGCCAGTTCCTCCAGTTGTTGCAATACTTGCTCCTCCATCGTTAGCTCCACAAGAAGCGGCTGTAGTTGTTACGGTTTGGTTGTAAGCCACACAAGACTTAAAAATAGGATTCACCACAAATGAGTAATTGATGGATGCTGGTGATTGCCAGTTGCCAGTATTTGCTTGATCCCAACGATAATAGGTCATACCAGGACTGAAATAATCTGTGGATGTAGCCAAGCGGATGTTTCCATTACTAGACGATGCTTGATAGACGCCAAAGAAGTAGGTGCCTGGGCTAAGGTTCAGCGTTCCGCCTGAAATCGGAACTTTGACTGTAACTCCATTTAGGTTGTCCGCAGCTGTAGTTGTATAGGTAACGGTTGTTGCTAATGGTGTGAGGTCTGGAACCATTGCGCCGGTTGTAGTATTTAGTGTGGTACCATAAATGTTTACACTTGCAACATACCCAACAGGGGTTCCAGGATTCAATACAAACATTACAGAATCGAGATAATCATTTTGAGTAATGGCATAATTGTTACCAAAAACAATGTTGTTGGCAACAGTAGTAGCATTCAAGCCTAAAGAACCGGTTACTCCAACTGTACGAGACATTTCGCCCGTAGTTCTTGAAAAAGTAGTGGTTTTGGAATTGTTTTGCGGAATTTGGTCACCTGTATTATTGATGACGTAGTCAACGGTGTAGGTGCCAAGTGCGCTCACATTATAGTTGGCAACTGTGAAGGTGTCAATTTGACCAGCAATTAGGTCCTGAGGAGCACTTGTCGCTGTATAAATAACCGTATTAGATGGGTCTTTTACGGTTACGGTCATAGTGACGCCTGTTACAGTTCCAGTTCCTGCATTAATGGCGCGTGCCCAAAATTGTAGGTCATTGCCACTCAAAGATTGTCGCGTATGGATTTTTGTGTTTTCTCCACCAGGGTTGCGGTTATTTAAGAAAGCAACTTCATTGTTAGGGTCAGATCCAAATTTAGGACGGATCATAAAAGCTGGGCTCACACCGAATGATTCTACAGGGGTCCATGCACCTGCTGCACCTGTTCTAACTAAGTTTTTACCAGCTGTAAAAATACTAAGGTCTGCACCTATAGGAAAGGCTGTTGTCCCTCCTTTTTTTATTGCGATGAGGTATTCGCCTGCAGTTACCGGAATAGGTGTTGGGAAGGTGTGTAGTCGAAAACCAGCGCCATTGGCTGTAATATTAGCAGATGTGTATAGTGGTGTTGTGGCTACAACACCGTTAGTCACTTGAAAAACTTGTACATTATATACTTGTGTTGTTGAGGTACTTTGAACGTAATAGACGGCGCCCGTCATGTTATCAGCACCATAGACAGTATGAATAACACCTTGGGAATATTCTAAACTAGAGGACCAATTGTAAGCAACTTGGTAGGTGTTGTTGTCTCGGGCACCATAGTTAAAGTCTAAGGTTAGGTTTTGTGTGCTTAAATCATTGGAAGTTACGCCATCAACTTCATTTTGTGTTTTTATGTATTTGATGAGGTAGGACTTGGATGAAGTTAAAACAGGTGCCCAATTGCCTGATGTGATGGTTTGCTGTGCACCAATTGCAAGTGTTACAGGTGTATTTGCAAAGGTCTGAACAGGTGTTGTGGTGTTAGGTAATTCATATATTTCGGTGGTTAATACAACATTAGTCAAAGGTGCACCGCTAAAATTTTTGACAGTAGCGCCTAATGGAATACCATAGTTTGCTTGTGAGATTGGAATACGCGTATTGCGATTTGTCACATACGTAATTCCTGCATCGTTATTCATTGGAAGGGCTGCAAAAGTAAAGCTCCATGTAAAGCCCGTGGCTTCCCATTGGTTGTCCCATTCGAAGTAATAAGTGGTACCGGCCATTACAATAATGTTTTCAATTTTTGACGCGTAAGCGGTTGTTCCTGTAGAAATACAACCTGCAAAGTCGTCGTTGTTGGCAACAGCTGTGAGTGCTGCGCAAGAGCCAGACCAAACCCAAAGTCTGGTATCGGCGCCACCTCCACATGAATTGATATTTAAAATTCCATTTGAAGTTGGGGTATACGAATACCAACCTGCCGTCAAAGCAACGCCGTTTCCATTTAGTCCGGGTGTGGAAGGTGTTCCAATTAAGGTGCTTGCCGTAAAAGTGCCTGGTGTTACGGGAAGTGCAGTTGCACAAGTGAGGCCCTGCGCATAGGTCTGCCAACCTACAAATAGCGCAAATAGCGCATAGATTAAGGGTAGTAATTTTTTCATAATAGCTTGTTTTAGTGGTTAATGGACCACAAGTTAACAAATTATTATCAAAAAAAAAGTTTAAATTGTTTTTAAGATAATTTTATTTCGGTGCAAGGAGATTTCACCCTTTATTTCTAATTGTTTCAAGAGCCTTGAAATCACAACCCTGGAAGAATGTAAGTCATCCGCAACTTGTTGATGTGTATGCAGTATCTCTAAGGAGCCCAATAATTTTGCTTGGTCGCGAAGGTATTTTAATAAGCGTTGATCTAAATTCATGAAGGCAATGGCATCTATTGACTCCATCAATTCCATCATCCTTGTGTGGTAATTGCTGATGATGTACGTTCGCCAACTTTTGTATTGATCCATCCAGATTTCCATGTATTCAGCTGAAATCATCAGCAATAAGGATGGTTCCATTGCTGTCGCTTTGATCTGACTATCGATTTTTTTTGTGCAACACTGCAAAGACATGGCACAGGTGTCTCCACCTTCAATGTAATAAAGCAATAATTCCTCTCCATTTTCATTCTCACGCGAAACTTTGATCGATCCTTCAATCACAATTGGAATTAGTTGCAAGCGATCACCTACATGCACAATGATTTCATCCGTTGTGGTTTCTCGAATCTTGGCCAGTTGTGCCATTTCTGAAATTAATGCGGGCTCAAGAACATATCCGAGCTGCGCTTGAAGCATGGCTTCTTTATCAACTAGACTTAGCATCTGCTTTGAAATGAATGAAAAAATTAGCCCAAATTATCTTAGACAGGGCAAACAAGTAGGGGGCAAGTACGATGGTGAAAAAAGTAACCAAACCAATTTGAGTCCAAGCAGAAAAGCTTGGGAACCAAAGATTACAAGAAGCCCAAACGGTCACAAAGAGTGCAACACCAAGGGCGTAAGAAACATACATTGCACCGTAGTAAAATCCAGGTTCTCTTTCATACTTTAAATGACAAACATCACATTCATGTCGAACATCTCCTACGTGTTTCAAATCGTAAATAGAAGATTCGAGGAATTTCCCTTCTTGACATTGCGGACAAGTCATGTGTGTAATGCTATATAATTTTGATCCTTTTTTCATATGTCAAACTTTATTCAACAAAAGTAAATGATTTCACGCTGCCAGATTGTAACTGATGTTACTAAAATCAAGAACTTGACGAAAATCATGTTTTGACGCATATTCATTGTGAATTTGACATGATTTTGTGACAAAACGACATTATTTTTCTTAGAAAACTTTCATTTTGTCATTTATTGATTCAATTGGTGTGATGGCACATTAATTGAGATTGGACAAACATCAAAAAGTAAATTTTTTTAAGAATGGGAAAAATAATTGGAATTGACTTAGGAACAACAAACTCGTGTGTTTCAGTCATGGAAGGAAATGAGCCGGTAGTAATTGCGAATGCGGAAGGTAAAAGAACTACGCCGTCTGTGGTAGCATTTGTGGAAGGTGGAGAACGTAAAGTTGGTGATCCAGCAAAACGTCAAGCAATCACGAATCCAACAAAAACAATCTATTCAATCAAGCGTTTCATGGGATCCAGCTTTGATGAATCGAGTAAAGAAGTAGCTCGTGTTCCATATCAAGTGGTAAAAGGTGATAACAATACACCTCGCGTGAAAATCGACGACCGTTTGTATTCTCCTCAAGAAATTTCTGCAATCATTCTTCAGAAAATGAAGAAAACAGCAGAAGATTACCTAGGACAAGAAGTGACAGAAGCGGTAGTGACTGTACCAGCATACTTTAATGATGCACAACGTCAAGCGACAAAAGAAGCAGGCGAAATCGCTGGATTAACGATTAAAAGAATCATCAACGAACCAACTGCAGCTGCATTGGCTTACGGATTAGATAAAAAAGGAATTGATCAAAAAATCGTAGTATTCGATTTCGGTGGTGGAACGCATGACGTTTCTGTACTTGAATTAGGAGATGGCGTATTTGAAGTATTGGCAACAGACGGTGACACACACCTAGGTGGTGATGACGTAGATGAGGCAATCATTGTTTGGTTATCAGAAGAATTCAAAAAAGACGAAGGGTTAGATTTACGTAAAGATCCAATGGCTCTTCAACGTTTGAAAGAAGCGGCAGAAAAAGCAAAAATCGAATTGTCTTCGACCAATTCTACGGAAATCAACCTTCCATACATCATGCCAGTGGATGGTGTTCCAAAACACTTAGTGAGAACGTTACAGCGCGCAAAATTTGAGCAATTGATCTCTGAAATCGTTGAAAGAACAATCGCTCCTTGTCGTTCCGCTTTGAAAAACGCAGGTTTGTCTCCAAGCGACATCAACGAAGTGATTTTAGTTGGTGGATCAACACGTATTCCAATCATTCAAGATGCGGTACAACGTTTCTTTGGTAAAGCTCCTTCAAAAGGCGTAAATCCAGATGAAGTGGTTGCAGTAGGTGCAGCGATTCAAGGAGGTGTTTTGACAGGTGAAGTGAAGGATGTCCTTTTGTTAGATGTCATTCCTTTGTCGTTAGGAATCGAGACAATGGGTGGTGTATTGACGAAATTGATTGACGCAAATACGACTATTCCAACGAAAAAATCAGAAGTATTCTCTACCGCTTCAGATAATCAGCCATCTGTAGACATTCACGTATTGCAAGGTGAGCGTCCAATGGCAACGGATAACAAAACATTGGGTCGTTTCCAATTGACAGATATTCCACCAGCACAGAGAGGTGTTCCTCAAATTGAGGTGACATTTGACATCGACGCGAACGGAATCATGAATATTTCAGCAAAGGACAAAGGAACAGGAAAACAACAATCGATTAAAATCGAAGCGTCTTCAGGTTTGTCTGACGAGGAAATCCAACGCATGAAGGCAGAAGCAGAAGCAAATGCTGAGTCGGATAAGAAAAAACGTGAAGAGGTTGAAACAATCAATAAAGCAGATTCCTTAATTTTCCAAACGGAACGTCAGATGAAAGAATATGGCGATAAAATTCCAGCAGATAAAAAACAAGGAATCGAAGATGCATTGACTGAATTGAAAAAAGAATTTGATGCACGTAACATTGAAAACCTTGAACCAGCAATGGAGAAATTAAACAACGTTTTCCAGGCAGCTTCTCAGGATATGTACAATGCTGCAAATGCGGACGGTGGAAACGCTGGTGATGCAGGAGCAGATCAATCAACAGCTAACCCAAATGACGAGGTCACAGATGTTGATTTTGAAGAAGTTAAAGATAAATAATCTGTTAATTTAAAACAATATCCAAACACTCGTCGAAAAATCGACGAGTGTTTTTATTATTCAACCATGCTATATTCCAAAAAATTAGAAAATGCCAATAGTAAAGAGTGGGTTGTCTTCATTCATGGTGCTGGAGGTAGTTCTAGTATTTGGCATAAGCAAATCAAAACTTTTTCTGAAAAGTATAACCTTTTACTGATTGATTTGCGCGGACATGGGAAAAGTCAGGCTGAATATAAAAAGAATCGGTACTCTTTTAAATTAATCGCGCAAGATGTAATCGATGTGTTGAAGGCTCAAAAAATTGAACAGGCTCATTTTGTCGGCGTTTCCTTAGGGTCTATTGTCATAAAACAAATTGAATTGCTTGCGCCATCTTTGGTGAAATCCATGATTTTCGCAGGAGCCATTACGCGCTTAAATTTTAAATCGCGTTTGCTGCTTAAAATGGGTCGAGCTTTGAATCGAATCATTCCTCAAATGGGCCTTTACCAATTGTTTGCGCGCATCATGATGCCTAAAAAAAACCATGCCTCCTCTCGAGAATTATTCACGACAGAGGCACGAAAAATTGTTCGAAAAGAATTCAATAGATGGTTTAAACTAACCTCCCGTTTGGCCTTGTATTTGATTGAATTAGAAAAGCAAACAGATAAAACGCCAACCTTGTTTATTATGGGCGATGAAGACCATCTTTTTCTAACACCAGTAAAAAAAATAGTCGCCTTGAATCCTGACCTGAATTTGAGTATTGTACCCAATTGTGGTCATGTTGTTAACTTCGAACAAGCAGAAACCTTTAATCACTTAAGTCTGCAATTTATTGACCGTGTTTCAGCTTAATACAGACCTATTAACAATTTGAATTCATTTTGTTAAAAAACACTTGATCAAAATATACCCACCTTCATAGTTTTGGATTAAATTTGTGCTCAATTTGCAGCGAACATCCGCTTCGAAGAAAAGTAAATTGAAATCCCTATGCCAAAAGATTTATCCATCAAATCGGTTCTGATCATCGGAAGCGGCCCTATTGTTATCGGTCAAGCTTGTGAGTTTGACTATGCAGGATCACAAGCATCTCGATCGTTGAGAGAAGAAGGAATTGAGGTAACCTTGATCAATTCGAATCCGGCTACCATCATGACCGATAAAGTTGTTGCGGACAATATTTATCTTCAGCCCTTGGAGCCAGAGAGCATTTTGGAGATTTTAAAAAATCACAAAATCGATGCCGTGCTGCCAACAATGGGTGGACAAACAGCTTTGAACTTATGTATTAAGTGCGATGAACTTGGTATTTGGGAAAAATATGGTGTTCGTCTAATTGGCGTAGACATTAATGCGATTGAAATTACTGAAAATAGGGAGGCGTTTCGTGAACTGATGTTGGAAATTGATGTTCCGATGGCACCGCAAAAAACGGCAAAATCCTTCTTGGAAGGAAAAGAAATCGCTCAAGAATTCGGATTCCCTCTTTGCATTCGTCCATCCTATACTTTGGGTGGCTCTGGTGCCTCCATTTTACACGAACCGAAAGAATTTGATAACTTACTTGAACGTGGCTTGCAATTGTCTCCGATTCATGAGGTTATGATTGATAAAGCTCTATTGGGCTGGAAAGAATATGAACTAGAATTGCTTCGAGATGCCAATGACAATGTTGTCATTATTTGTTCGATAGAAAATTTCGATCCAATGGGAATTCACACTGGGGATTCCATTACGGTAGCTCCTGCAATGACCTTGTCCGATACCACCTTTCAGAAAATGCGCGACATGGCTATCAAAATGATGCGCTCTATCGGCAATTTCGCTGGCGGTTGTAACGTTCAATTCGCTGTTTCTCCAGATGATGCAGAAGACATCATCGCGATTGAAATCAATCCACGGGTGTCTCGTTCCTCTGCATTGGCCTCTAAAGCTACGGGTTATCCCATTGCGAAAATTGCTTCCAAATTAGCCATCGGTTACCATTTGGATGAATTGCAAAATCAAATCACGAAAACAACCTCGGCTTTATTCGAGCCTACTTTGGATTACGTCATTGTGAAAATCCCACGTTGGAACTTTAATAAATTCCCTGGTACAAATCGCCAACTTGGACTCCAGATGAAATCCGTAGGAGAGGTGATGGGAATTGGTCGCTCTTTTCAAGAAGCATTGCAAAAAGCATGTCAATCCTTGGAAATTAATCGCAACGGATTAGGTGCAGATGGAAAGGAATTGACCAACCAAGATGAAATATTACATTCCTTAGAATTTGCAAGTTGGAACCGTTTGTTCCACATCTACGATGCGATTAAATTGGGAATTCCGTTTAAAAAAATCGTTGAAAAAACAAAAATTGATATTTGGTTCTTGAAGCAAATCGAAGACCTTATTAAATTGGAGCGGAGAATTGAGAAGTTTCATTTGGAAAGCATTCCAAGGGAATTAATGTTCGAAGCCAAACAAAAAGGATATGCAGATCGTCAAGTTGCCCATTTATTGCGTTGCCTAGAATCAGAGGTCTATCAAAAACGATCTGATATGGGCATCAAACGCGTCTACAAATTAGTAGATACGTGTGCGGCTGAATTTGAAGCGAAAACACCATACTATTATTCGACTTTCGAATATGAAAATGAAAGTGTTGTTTCGGATCGTAAAAAAGTCATTGTACTGGGCTCCGGTCCAAATCGAATCGGACAAGGAATTGAATTTGATTATTCGTGTGTTCATGGTGTGTTAGCTGCGAAAGAATGTGGTTATGAAACCATCATGATTAATTGCAATCCTGAAACAGTTTCCACGGATTTCGATACGGCGGACAAGTTGTATTTTGAACCAGTATTCTGGGAACACATCTATGACATCATCATGCACGAAAATCCTGTCGGTGTCATTGTCCAATTGGGAGGCCAGACGGCATTGAAATTGGCAGAGAAACTTCAACGTTATGGAATTCGAATCCTTGGAACGAGTTATGAAGCGCTCGACTTAGCCGAGGACCGCGGTCGTTTCTCGAAATTGTTAGAAGCAAACAATGTCCCTTTCCCTCAATATGGTGTCGTGGAAAGTGCAGAACAAGCATTGGAATTATCAGATGAACTTGGATTTCCATTGTTGGTAAGACCTTCTTATGTGCTTGGTGGACAAAAAATGAAAATTGTCATCAACAAAGAAGAATTGGAACATCACGTGGTGGACATCATCAATGAAATGGGGAACAATCAAATCTTATTGGATCACTTTTTAGGAGGAGCAATTGAAGCAGAAGCTGATGCAATTTGCGATGGCGAGAATGTCTATATCATTGGAATCATGCAGCACATTGAACCAGCTGGAATTCACTCCGGAGATTCTTATGCGGTATTGCCACCATATAACTTAGGTGATTTCGTTATGACTCAAATCGAAGACATCACGAAGAAAATTGCCATCGAATTGAAAACAGTGGGATTATTGAATATCCAATTTGCCATCAAGGACGATAAAGTATATGTGATTGAAGCGAACCCACGTGCTTCTCGTACGGTTCCATTCATTGCGAAAGCATACGATGAACCGTATGTGAATTACGCAACGAAAGTGATGTTGGGAGAGAAAAAAGTCACTGATTTCAACTTCCAACCAAGAAAGGAAGGGTATGCCATTAAAATCCCAGTCTTCTCTTATGAAAAATTCCCGGATGTGAAAAAGGAACTTGGACCAGAAATGAAATCAACGGGCGAAGCAATTCGTTTCATCAAAGACTTAAAGGATCCATTCTTTACAAAAATCTACTCCGAAAGAAATATGCACCTTTCGCGCTAATTTCCCTCGAAAAGAAGGGGATTACCTGAGGTATTCAGTATATTTGTCTTATGCAGAAGGTTGAGGACATCATGGCACCAATTCAGTCGGAATTGGTTGCATTCGAATCCTATTTCAAAGATTCAATGAAATCTGATGTAGCCTTATTAGATAAGGTGACGCAGTACATTGTGAAGCGAAAAGGAAAACAAATGCGGCCGATGTTCGTATTTCTTACCGCTAAAATGCTTGGTGAAATCAATCAAGTCACCTATGATGCCACTACCTTGGTTGAATTGCTGCACACGGCTACGCTCGTTCACGATGACGTAGTGGATGATGCGAACGAACGCAGGGGATTCTTTTCGGTTAATGCCCTTTGGAAAAACAAAATTGCTGTATTGGTTGGAGACTACATGCTGTCTCGCATCCTTTTATTGTCTATTGAAAAAGAAAACCTAGAACTTCTAAAGGTCGTTGCTCGTGCCGTTCGGGAAATGAGTGAAGGCGAATTGCTGCAAATTGAGAAAGCGCGTGATTTAAACATCGACGAAGAGATTTATTTTGAAGTCATTCGAAAAAAGACCGCTTCCCTTATTTCAACATGTTGTGAAGCAGGTGCGATAAGCGTACATGCCAATGATCACAAAGAAAAAATGCGCAAGTTTGGTGAATTAATTGGACTGGCGTTTCAAATCAAAGATGATATTTTTGACTATGGTTCAGGAGAACACATCGGGAAACCAACAGGAATCGACATTAGAGAACAAAAAATGACCCTTCCACTGATTTACGTGATGAACCATTCGAGCCCTGAAATTCGCAAAGAATTGATGTACATCATGAAAAACGAGTACGACGTTTCAGCAAAAATCAAGCGGGTCATTCAAATCGTAATCGAATATGGAGGAATACAATACGCCACTCAAAAAATGCAAAGCATCGCCCATGAGGCATTGGAAATTCTAGTTGATTTCCCCGACAACGATGCAAAAAATGCGTTGATAGGATTGGTACATTACACGATGAATAGAGAAAAATGATGAAAAACACACTATTATTAGCCTTGATGGCTGTATTAACCTTGTCTGCATGCTCGAGTTCGGATGATGCGAACAATGCTGCTAAAGATGAAGTATTATATGAAATTAAGGATGGACGTTTTACGGAATGGTATCCAGGAAAAAAACAAGTGAAGTTTGAAGGCGAAGTAGACATTAAAGGAAACCGCGAAGGGAAATGGTTGTTTTATTCTGATAAAGGTCATGTCCTTTCATTTACCTTCTATGATAAGGGAAAAAAAGAAGGGTATTCTGTGGTGAAGCATCCGAATGGAAGACTGCATTATCATGGTGAATACCATAATGATAAAATGGTAGGCGTTTGGACATCCTACGATGAAAAAGGCAATTTGAAACAAGAAAAAGACTACGGTTATCCCGAAAGTGAGTAAAATTCCTCCACATATCATTGATGAAATTATGCAAGTATCTCGCATTGAAGAGGTAATTGCTGATTATGTCCAATTGAAACGTGCCGGATCTAACTTAAAAGGTCTGAGTCCATTTACAGATGAGAAAACACCTTCGTTTGTGGTTTCACCTGCCAAGCAAATTTTTAAATGTTTTTCAACCGGTAAAGGAGGGACAGTTGTTTCTTTTTTAATGGAAAAAGAGCATTTCTCTTATCCAGAAGCACTTCGTTGGCTTGCGGACCGTTTCGGTGTGCAAATTCCAGAATTAACGCAACCTTCTGCTGAAGAATTAGCAGAATTAAATGAACGTGAAAGTTTCTATATCATCAATGAATTTGCTAAAAATACGTTTTCGCAAAACATGCTCGAAACAGATGAAGGAAAAGCCATTGGACTTTCTTATTTCGAGGAAAGAGGATTTCGAAAAGACATTATTGAACGTTTTCAATTAGGTTACTGCCTAAATAAAGGAGATGATTTTACCAAAAAAGCTTTAGCAAAAGGATATAAATTAGACTACTTAGAGAAAGTTGGACTTGTCAAAACAAAAGAAGATCGATCTTTTGATTTTTTTCGTGGCCGTGTGATGTTTCCAATTCATAGCATTTCTGGCCGTGTCTTGGGATTTGGCGGTAGAACCTTGATGGCCGACAAGAAAATTGCTAAGTATTTCAATTCGCCCGAGAGCGTAATTTACAACAAGAGTGAGATTCTTTATGGCTTATACTTTGCCAAAGGAGATATTGTAAAATACGATGAGTGCTTGTTGTGCGAAGGATATACCGATGTGATTAGCATGCATCAAGCAGGAATGCAACACGTGGTTTCTTCGTCTGGTACTTCCTTGACGAAAGAGCAGGTGAAATTAGTGAAACGCTACACAAAAAATTTAACCATCCTATATGATGGAGATGCAGCAGGAATAAAAGCTAGTTTTCGTGGAATCGACCTCATTCTTGAAGAAGGAATGAACGTGAAAGTGGTCCTTTTTCCTGATGGTGAAGACCCAGATTCCTTTTCGAAAACGAGAAGCTCAAGTGAACTTGAAACATACATCAAAACGCATAAGCAAGATTTCATCACCTTCAAATCATCTATTTTATTGGCGGATGGATTGAATGACCCGCTTCGAAAATCTGAGTTAATAAAAGACATGGTTCATTCCGTGTCACTAATGCCAGATCAAATCACCCGAAGCGTTTACGTTCAGGAAATCGCACGTCAATTTGATATTTCCGAATCCATTGTGAACAATGAGCTGATGCGTTTGCGTAAGTCAACGATGGCGAAGCAATTGCAAGAGCCCATGTTGAACGATGTTCCGCTCCCAAAGGAAAGTGTGAATTTATTGTCGGACGATCCGTCCTTGAAAAATCAATCGGATTTAGCAGCAAAAGAAGAAGTCATTCATGAGGAAGAGCTCATTCGTTTGATGATAAAATATGGCACTCGAGAAGTACTCGTTAAGGAACTTGGGAACGAAGATAAATCGACTTCCGTTATTGAGTTAATCATTCAAGAGATAGAGCAAGATGACCTGCGCATAGAGCATCCATTGTACAGAGAAATTTATGGAATTTTCATGGATGGCATCAAAGACAATACTTTATTGTCTACATCTTACTTGAAGCGAATTGAAAATCAGGAAATCGTTGCTTTTGTGAGTGATGTAGAAAGTGATGACCGGGAACTGAGCCATAATTGGGTGAGCAAGTACAATATTTACACCAAGTCTGAGGCAGATGATTTGTATGAATCAGTCATGAATGTTATTTACCATTTTAAATTGATTAAAATCGAACAGCACATTCAAAAAATCCAACAAGAATTGAAAGAGGTGAATCCGCAGGGAGAAGACCTTGTTTTGTTGTTAAGTGAACTCATGATGTACGCCAAAATAAAAAAGGAATTTTCTGAAAAATTGGGTAGAATAATAACGCGATGATATGCTGACTACGACATTATTCCATATTGGACCTTTCAAGATTTGTTTCTGGAACCTCGTATTTTTATCCATCATTTTCTTAATAGCGGCCGTTCTTCGTAGAATCGTTCATCGTTTATTGAAGCGATATGTGAAAACAACACACATTAGCCTAGAAGGAAGGCGACTTGCCTGGCTGAAATTATTGAGCCAAAGTGTATACCTACTGGCGATTTATGTGGCAGTCCTCAGTTTTAAGTTCAATAATTACAACGTCACTTTTCAAAAGTTCCTCACGTATAAATTCATCGATTTAGGTTCGATTAAAATAGACTTTTCTGATCTGCTGGTCATCGTTTCTGTTTTCTTCGGCGCACGCATATTGGTCAACCTGAGCAAGTTGTACATTGGTCGTAAATTTAAACGCAACACGAATTACGATGCGGCATCTGAATACGTTTATATTCAAATTGCCAAATACCTCATTTACGTTTTTTCCATCCTTTTTTGTTTTAAGCTCTTAAACATTGATTTGGTCATCATCCTTACGAGTTCCGTTGGATTGTTAGTCGGGATTGGTTTGGGACTACAGGATGTTTTCAAGGATATGATCGCCGGGGTTGTCTTGTTGATTGAAGGAAATTTAAGGGTAGGGGACATCGTTGAAATCTATGGAACCTCTAAGTCCAATCAAAAATCATCCACGTCGGCAATCGTCGCAAAAATTCTAAAGATCAATGTGCGAACAACCCAAATTCAAACAAGGGAGGGCAATGTGTTGATCATTCCTAATACACGCTTAACACAAGAACAAATCGAGAATTGGAGCCACGGTTCAGAATTGACCAGGTTCACGATCAATGTCATGGTGGATTTTGGTGCAGACACCGAATTGATTAAAAGACTCTTGGTTCAGGCAGCATTGGCACACCCAAAAGTGAAAAAAAGCCATCCGGTGATTGTGCGTTTGGCAAATTTTGGGGACAATGGACTAGAACTTGAATTGATTTTTTGGGCGGATCAAAGTTGGGACATCAACAACTATAAATCGGAGATACGGTTTGAGATTGATCGGTTATTTAGGGAATATAACATTAATTTTCCTTACCCTCATCGCACGATTACCCACGTCAGTTAGTCGCGTAACAAATGTAAATAGCGTTGTATGGTGTTTTCGATTCCAAGATACAAGGCATCCGATATCAAGGCGTGTCCAATCGAAACTTCATCTAATTGCCTAACCGATGTTTTAAAGTAACGCAGGTTTTCTTGACTTAAGTCGTGTCCTGCATTGATGTCTAATCCAATCGAAACGGCAAATTCTATGGCTTCAACATAGGATTTTATCGCTTTCTCAGGGTCCGCATGGAATCCTTCTGCATATGGACCAGTATATAATTCAATGCGGTCCGCACCAGCTTTACGAGCTAATTCTATCCACTTCAAGTTTGGCTCCATGAAAAGCGAGGTTCTGACACCGGATGCTTTGATTTCATGTATTGTTTCTGCTAAAAAGGCTTGGTGTTTATCGGTATCCCAACCAGCATTAGAGGTGAGTACATCGGGACCATCTGGAACCAAGGTCGCCTGCGAAGGTTGAATGTCAGAAATGAGTTTTAAATACCTTAAATCAGGGTAACCTTCTATGTTAAACTCGGTTTTCACGACTTGCGCAATGTCATAAGTGTCTTGCGTGGTAATGTGGCGTTCATCCGGTCTTGGGTGAACCGTAATGCCTTGTGCTCCGAATCGTTCGCAATCAATGGCAAATTGTACCACATTTGGAATTTGTCCACCACGGGCATTTCTCAGCGTGGCAATTTTGTTAATGTTTACACTTAGTCTCGTCATGGCACAAATTTTGACACACAAAAGTAAGAACTCTGAAAGGATTTTACTACTTTGGCGACACGTATGAGAGCAATTGATTTAATTACAGATGAAATACCACCTCTAATCCATACAGATTCAGGGGAAAAGGCCTTGAATTGGATGGAGGAATTCAAAGTTTCTCACTTACCGGTTCTTAAAAATGGCAATTTTGTAGGGGTCGTTTCGGAATCTGATATCTTGGACCACCTCAATCTAGACGAAAATCTGGATAAATTATTTCAACACTTACCCCGTCCTTTTGTCTTTGGTCAAGCTCATATGTACGATGTCATCGCCAAAATGGCAGAATATAAACTTAGTGTCATTCCAATTTTAGATCAACAGGAGCATTATTTAGGTTGCTGCTCTGTATATCATGTCATGACTTTATTAGCGAATACTGGCAGCATTAAGGAGCATGGCGGGATTTTAGTGCTAGAAATGAATGCAAGTGATTATTCTTTGGCTCAAATTTCACAAATTGTCGAAAGCAACAATGCACGCATTTTAAGTGTTTTCATGACTTCTCATCAGGATTCAACCAAAATTGATGTCACGCTGAAAATAAACAGTTTAGATCTAACCAGTATCATTCGCACGTTTGAACGCTATGATTATCATGTAAAGGCTTCTTTCCAAGATGGACATGGTGATGAAGACATGCAATGGAGGTATGATACACTTATGCAATACTTAAAATTGTAATCATGAGAGTTGCGATTTACGGTCGAAAAATAAACAAACAAACGAGTGCTTTTTTTGTCGAAGTACTAAAGCACATTAACGACTTTGGTTGGAAGGCAATTTTAGAGGAGGAGTTAAAAGACCAACTTGTTGCGAAGGCAGGCATTTCAACGACTTACGAAACGTTTAATGATCACAAGGACTTTCATAGCGGTTTTGATTTACTCATCAGCTTAGGAGGGGATGGGACATTTCTTAAGTCGGTATCCTACATACGCGATTCCGGTGTGCCAATTATGGGTATCAATACCGGTCGACTCGGGTTTTTATCGAACATTTCCAAAGACCATATTTACGATAAACTCGCTCAAGTTCGAATGAAACAATTTGAATTTCAGCGACGATCTTTGTTGAGGGTTTCGACTCCAGGTGATCTGTTCGGTGAAGAAAATTTCGCCTTGAATGAACTTACTTTACAGAAAAAGGATACTTCATCTATGGTCACAGTTCACGCTTATTTGGACAAGAAATTCTTGAATTCTTATTGGGCTGATGGTTTAATTGTTGCAACACCGACTGGATCTACAGCTTATAGTTTAAGTTGCGGTGGACCCATCATAACCCCTGGTTGTCAAGTACATATATTAACACCAATTGCTCCGCATAATTTAAATGTGCGCCCAGTAGTTGTTCCGGATCACATGCCTATTTCCTTGAGTGTGGAAGGACGTGACCGCAGTTACCTTTTAAGCTTAGATGGTGTTTCCAAGCAAATCAAGCAAGGGGAAGAGGTTGTGGTTACAAAGGCGGAATTTATGATTAATGTTATTAAATTTGAAGACAATAACTTCTTAGATACCATACGAAACAAAATGCTCTGGGGAATCGATACCCGTAATTAAATAAATAAATAAAATGATGAAAAAAAACTTGGCGATTGCCGCATTGATTTTTAGTGGAAGCGTAAGTGCTCAGCTTTCAAAAGTAGATTCAGTAAGTTACCTTGTTGGAATGAATATTGGCACAAGCGTAATGAAAGATTTTAGTGAAGCGAATGTTGAACTGCTCATGAAAGGCATTCAAGATGCCATGATGAAGCAAGCCCCTATGTGTTCTGATCCAGGAAATGCCATGCTGAATAACTATTTTCAGCAAAAACAGCAAATGACACAAATGCAAGAAGAACAAAATGCCATGGAGTACAAAGCAGTTGGTGAAGAATTCTTAGCAAGCAATGCAAAAAGAAAAGGAGTAAAAGTAACAGACAGTGGCTTGCAGTACGAAGTATTAAAAGAAGGAAAGGGAGCTAATCCAACCGCGACTTCTACGGTAAAAGT